>JAEEGK010027745.1_pt1 | contig 11410 bp, 3 predicted proteins | sample 8958771 | NCBI WGS metagenome assembly JAEEGK01 (sample SAMN16246547, study PRJNA631951) | gut metagenome | biome: gut microbiome; feature: rumen; material: SC-attached | host: Bos | place: Iran: Karaj | collected 2018-10 | reverse complement strand
CAATCCCCAATCCCCAATCCCCAATCCCCAATCCCCAATCCCCATATTTTATATTAATTATAATTTATTTATTTAATTATTTAATATATTTTTTATTAAATTTTATTTAGATAATTAATAATTTATTATTTTTTTTAATATTTATTTATTAGATAATTAAAATTAATATAAAAAATGAGGAAATATAATCGGGTTTCTATAAATACTTCTAAAGAAAGACTTAATAACCAAAATTCTCGAAGTGAATCCGATAATAAAAATTTAAATAAAGATACAAATTATAATAATAATAAATTTAATAGAGAAAATCAAAAATCAATATTAACATCATCGATTAACTCAAAAATTAATGAAAAAAATGAAAAATCGGATAGATATAATTTTAATATAAAAAATATTTTACAAAAGAATAATTTTCCAATAATAGTTCAAAATGAAGAAAAAGAAGAAGAAAAATATATTTTTATGAGCAAAAAAATGAAAGATAGAGAAGAACAAAGAAAACAAAGAGAATTAGAATATAAAAAGAAAAAAGAAGAAGAAAGAAAAAAAGAAGAAGATGAAAGAGAAAAAAGAAGATTAGAAGCACAGAAAAGAAGAGAAGAAAGAAGAAAACAAAGAGAAATTGAAGAAAAATTAAATGAAGAGAAAAGAAAAGAAGAAGAATTAAGAAAAGAAAATGAAAGAAAAAAAATTAATAGTGTTGAAAATAATAATAATAATAATACAAGTAATAATTCAACAGGAAGTAATTTTATTAGAAGAAAATATTATTCAACAACTAGAAACATTACAAATGAAAATGATAATAATAAAGATAATAATGTTTATAGTAGTAGACTTAAAAGAAGAACCGAAGAAAATAATAATAACAACAATGCAACAAATAATAAAAATACCAAAGAAAATATTTATAATGATTATAATTATAATAATAATAAATCAACTAATAATAGAAGATATATAGTTCCAAATGAACCACAAGAAAGTAATTTAAATACTAATAATAATGAAAAACCTATTTACAATAAAAGAAGATATGTTTATACTTCTATTTCTTCTTCTAATAATGAAAATAATAACAACAATAATAATAATAATATAAATAATAATAACACTAAAGAAAATTTTTATATATCTAATAGATTAAAAAGAAGATATGTAACTGACAATGGTAATGAAAATAATAATATTTCAAAAGAAAAAAATAATATTCAAAATGATGATAATAATAATACAAGAGGAAGAAGAATTAATAATAACGCTATATCAAATAATAATAAATATGGTATAGAAGAAAAAAAAATTTATAATAATAATACAAGTAATAAAAATAATGATATACCAAAGCCAGAAAATAGATATGCAAGAAGAAGATTATATGTAGATAATAATAATAATAATCAAAATGAAGATAATGATAATAAAAAAAATAATAATAATATCATAAATAATGAACCTTCAACAAATGTTTATCATAGAAGAAAATATTATTATTATAGTTCTGAAAAGGAAAAAGAATCAGAAAACAATAATAAAAGCATAACAAATGAATCAAATAAAAATTATTTTCGTAGAAGAAATGAAAATGAAGATTCAAATTCTCAATTTAAAAATTTTCGTTCTTCTTCAAAAACAAAAAATGAAGAAAAATCTCCTAAAAAAATTTTATTTAAGCCTCGTTTACATTTTATTACTAAAAAAATTATAAAACCAAAAAAAAGAATAAAATCAACTTTACATTTCATTTCAAAAAAAATAAACAAACCTTTAAAAAAAATAAAATTAAATTTACATTTTATTTCAAAAAAAATAATCAAACCAAAAATTAAAATAAAATCAAAATTACATTTCATTTCAAAAAAAAATTATAAATTAAAATTAAAACCAAAATTAAATTTATTTTTCGCTTCAAAATTAATAAAAATTCCTTTAAAAAAAGTAATTAATAATTTACATTTTATTTCTAAATTTTATGTTCCATTTCCAATTAAAAAACCAAAAATTAAAATTTCTTATTTAACAAAAAAAAATTTATTTATAGAAAAAAGTATAAAAAAACCTTTAATTAAAGTTTCTTACATTGAAAAATCAAAAAAAATCATTATTAAACACATTAAAAAAATTTTACCTTTGTGTTTCATATCAAAATTAATAAAAAATGAAAAAAATTCCGAAAAAAATTCCAGAAAAGTCAAAAAAATAAAAAGTCAATCAAATTTAGTAAATTATGCTAATAATAACAGTAATATTACAATAACAAAAATAGAAAAAAAAAAGAAAAAAAATCGAAATTCAAAAAAAAAATCTAGTAAAAATAAAAATAGTTTTGATATTACAACAAACACAATCGATAATTCAATAATTAATAATAATATATTATTAACTAATATTAATAATCCAAATAGTTATAAACCCGTTTTAAATAAAAAATTAAACAAAAAAAAACCAATTCCTATAAAACCTTTATTAAAATCCTCAAAAAAAATCTTTGATGAAGATATTAAATATAACACACCAACTAAAAAAGAATATCCGATAATTTTAACAAATATTAATACTGAAAATTTAAAATCGAAAAAAAAATTATTCGATAAAGAAAAATTCGTTAAATTAGTTAATAATAATAATAATGTTTATAATAATAATAATAATAATTTAAAAAATTCTCCAAATCGAAGAATTAATAGAAGAATTTATAATAAAGAATTTTTAGACCATTTGAAAGAATTATTAAGAGAAAAAAGAAAAAAAAGTGAAAATAAATCACCTTCTTATGTTTATGAAAAAGATAAATTATTTTTAGCTGTTAATAATTTAAATAGCATTCTAGAAAAAAGAACTAATAGCAATAAAAAAAATGATAATAATAAAAAGAAAAGTAACACATATGAAAAAAGATTTAAATACGAAGAAATTTTAAAAGAAGAAGAAAAAATTAATAAATTAAAAAAATTAGAAATGTTAATGAATTCTAATACAAAAAGAAACAATAATAATAATAATGTAAATAATAATAATAATTTAAATAATAATAATAAACAAACTTTTAGTAAATATTCAAAAGAAAGCACAACATCAGATTTAAGCACCCCAAAAAAAAGTGCAACTTATAGTAAAAGAAATAGTGAAAATTCAACTAATAATAAAAATGACTATTTAAATTTCATTTTTTCTATTAAAAATTTACCAAATTCTTTAAAAACATCAAATCTCTCAAAAAATGTGCTCAAACACATTGAAAATCTTAAAAAACCTACTGAAATTATTATTAATGAAACTGAAAAAAAATCTTCTTTGAATGTGAAAACTTTTTCTAAAAAAATTCCTGAAAATGAATTATTAAATATTGAAAAATGGAGCAGAAGAGATTTAACAAAAGAAAATGAAAAAGCAGAAAATTTTGTTAAAGAAATTAAACAAAATATGACTTTTGATGAATTAAAATATGATTTAACTTCTATTTTAAATATTTTAACTGTTGATAATACGAAAGATATTAAATTTAAATTGTTTGAAATTTTAAAAGATTCGCAAGAAAATCAAGAAAAATTTGTTAATATTATTATTGAAAAAGCAATTATTGAAAATAAATTTGCGATTTTATATGCACAATTAATTAAAGGTTTGAATATTTTGTTGTTAAATGATAAAAATGAAGTAACTTTTTTGAAAAAAAAATTAATTGAAAAAATTAAAATGACTTTTGATAGTCAAATTGAAAAAGATTTTAATAATAATAATAATAACAAAAATAATAATAATAATGATAATAATAATGATAATAATAATAAAAATGATAATAATAATAATAATAATGATAATAATAATGATAATAATAATAATAATATTAATAATAATAACAATAATAACAATAATAATAATAATAATAATATTAATAATAATAATAATAACAATAATAATAACGAAGAAGAAGAAATTTATTTTTTGAAAAAAATAATAAACGGCAACATAAATTTCATCGCAGAACTAATTTCAGTAAAATTATTAAGTCAAAAAATTGGATTTTATATAATAAACGAATTAATGGACAAATATCAAAAATTAAATTCTTCAAATAACAACAATAATAATAATAATAAATATAACATCAACGAAATAAAATACATTTATTTAGAAAGCATAATTTCATTTTTAATGAAATTCGGAAAAATCATTCACAAACGCGGAAAAAAAGAATACATTTTTGAATTGGAAAAATTTATAAATGAAAAACTATCGAAATTTCAAGTAAATAAAAACATTCCAGGAAAAATTTATTATAAAATTTATAATCTCAAAGAAAAACAAAAAAATAATTGGGAAGACACATTATTTGAAAAATCAAATATTCCAAAAGGAAAAGAAAAAAATAATATTAATAATATTAATAATAATAATAATAATAATGAATCAAGTTCTGATTTTTCTGATATTGAAAACACAAGCACAAATTTTATTAAAAATGACAATGAAATTATTCTTCTTTTAAAAAACGATTTAAATTCATACATAAATTATTTAAAATCAAATAAAATTCCGCCGAATGAAATTTCTGCCCAAATTTCAAACAATTTTTCTTGGGAAACGATTGATAATTTAATTTTAAATGAAAAAATAAGTTTATTAAAAATTATAGAAAATTTTTTTGAAGTTTGTATTGATTATTTAGATAAAAAAGAATATGTAAATTCAGCGAAATTTTACATTCAAACGATTATTGATTATTATAGTGATGATTTATATTTTGAAGAATTGAATAATTTTAAAAATGGAATTAAAAATTATTTCAATAATAAAATTGATGATTTAGTTGTTGATAATAATTTTATGTTTGAAATTGTGGGAAATGTTTTTTATGTTTTAATTAAAGATGAACTTTATGATATTAATGATTTTAATGATTTTGTGGGAAAAGAAAAAGAAACGATTAGAAATTTGTTTTTGTGTTTGAAATTTATGGTTAATTGTAATAATAATGAAAAAATCAAAAAAAGTATTTTTAATGATTTAAAAAAAACTAAAGTCTATGAAAAAGAAAAAAAAATGTTCAATGAAATTGTGGTTTTGATGGATGAAAATAAAAATATTATGTGATAAAATAAAAAATTTATTGTGGATTTTAATAATAATCTAATATTATTATTATCAATAATAAATTTTTATTCATTTAATTTAAATTTGTAAATAAAATTTTAAAATTATTTTCTATTAAAATAATATTAAATAATTTATAAAAAATAATTAAATAAAAAAAATAATAATTTAAATTTAATCTTTAATATAAATTTTATAAATTTAATTTTTAAGAAAATAAAAATGAACAAAAATTTCACATACTATCAAGTTCTATCCGACATAACAAATCAATCCAAACCAAACCGTTCAAAAATCGTAACTCAAAAAAACATTCCATTTCAAAGCACATTCACATCTAATGTTTCAGAATTTCCTGCATATGATTTTCAAACGCCAAATGCGGGTCACAACGCAACAGTAAATTCTTACGTATTCGATCCTTTTCTTACAACATTAAAACACGAAGAAAAAAAAACCAAATTTGAATTTGAAAACGTTCCAATCGTTGATGAAACAAACACAAATGAAAATGAAGATAATTTCGATTTGAATCAAGATGGTGAAAATTTGATTGAAAATTTGGAAAATAATTTGAATTTTTTGAAGGAATCAAACAAAAAATTCAAACAAAATAACAAATTAAATGTGAAAGAAAAACCAAATTACATTACAGAAAAAGAAATTGAAGAAAAAAAAGAAAATATTTTAAAAGATTTTGATGAAACGAACAATAATTTTTTAGAAAAAAAAAGAAAAGAAAAAGAAAATTTAATAAATTATTTACAATTAAACGAAAATGAAAAAAATCTCGAATTTTTAAATAATATTAATAATTTATCCGAAACTGAAACGAATCAATTAATTTACGAAATTTTAAACAACGAAAATCAATTAAAAAACAAACGAATTGAACAAATGAAATTTTTATCTCTCAAAAATTTACAAAAAAATGGCGTTTTTAGAAAAGGTTATTCAAATCACAAACCAATTGATTTAAAAGATGAAAAATTCATTAAAAAATATGCACGTTATTTATTTTTTAAAAAAATAAAAGATGATTTGCTCAAAACTGATGATGATGATTACGAAAGAGAATATGCGAAATACATTTTTACTGCGAATAGCGAAAATTCACCGAGAAGTTTGAGTTTGAATAATAATGAAAATAATAGAATGAAAAATAAAAATAAAAAATTAAGTTATGATTTAAGTTCTTTAAGAGATAGTAATAAAAATTTAAGTAGTTTTGTTGCGTTTATTAAAATGATTTTTAATATGTTGAATAAAAATAAAAATGGAAAAGTTTCGAAGGAAGAAATTATTAATAATATGATTTTAGATGATAAAATTCTTCAAGATTTGGGATTTAATGATTATGAAGATTTTAAAAATACTTTAATTAATTTTGTTCCTGAAAATGAAGATTTTAATAATGAAAATAATGAAAATAATAATGAAAATAATAATGAAAATAATAATAATTTATCAGAAACAGATTTTATTCGATTTTTATTAATAAAAAGCGATTTATCTTCAGAAGTAAATTCATATTTAAACACAATGAATAATTTTAATTACAATAATAACAACAACAATAATAAAATTAAAAAAAAACGTAAAAAAAAACGAGGTTCAAATAATGAAGATTCAAGTTCAATCGAACTTTCAGAAACAAATTCTTCTTCTGATGATTTGCCTGGTTTGCGCACTCATGTTTATGATTTTCTTTTATTAGAAAACGACAAAAAAAAACTCGATGCTTTAAATTTAATTTTAGAAGATCGTTTAAAAAAAAACAATTTCAAACATCAAAAAACCAAAATTAAATTATCAACCCCGAAAATGAAAATTTCTTATCATGAATATTTAACATTTTTACGTAGATTTCATACAAAAGACGAAATTAATTTCACAATTCCAAAACCATTCGAATTTTTAAAACGCGACTATCAATCAAAAAAACTCCAAAAAATCTTCGAAATTTTATCCGAAAGAGTCGGAATCGAAGATTATTACATAAACTACAAAATTCGAGCTAACAAATTAAAACCTGGAATTTGGGGAAACAAATTAGGAAACATCATTGAAACAGAGAAAGAAAATCGTTTAAAACGTCAAGAAAAACTCAAAGAAAAAATCATCGCTGAAATGAAGCCATTTTCATTCTACGACGAAGATGAAAGAAAATACAAAGAAAAAATCTCAAATGAACCAATTCCACCTAATTTTCCGCCTTTCAGAGCGAACGCAATAAAATGGCTCAGTCAAGTGAATATTTATAATGATATGATTCGAAAAGAAAAAGAAGAACGTGAAAATCGAATTAAAGAACGTATGCAAAAAACTTTCAACGCGAGCAAACTACCCCCGAGAATGCATATGCATATGTTGGAATTGAAAAGAAAGGAAGAAGAAGAAAAATTATATGGTAAAAAAGTATATAATAAACATTTAAAACAAAAGTTTCATGCGAAAAAAATTCCTGATTTTAAACGACTTCAAAATGAATTCGAAACGAAATTAGATGAAATGAAAAAAGCTGCTGTTCCTACTGTGCCTGAACCTTTTACTTTTCATGAGCCGAAGAAGAAAATTCCGTTGTATGATTTTTTCGATAATGAAAATGATCCTAATTATAAAAATCCGGTTTTAAAAAAAAATAACATCGATGATGTGATTAAAAAAATGAAACGAAAACCAAAAATTGAACCAAAATCAACGAAATCATTAGATTTATTAATGGAAGTTCGTAGAAAAGAAATTGAAGAAAGAGAAAGAAAAGTTGAAGAAAAAATGTTGGAAGATTTATTAAGAAAAGAAAGACAAGATCGATTAAAAGAAAGAGTTCAAAATAGTAAAGCAATTATTGATAATAAAAAACAATTAGAAGAAAATAGAAGAAAATTACAGGAAGATTTTATTAATAATTTACAGAAAAATAAAGAATCTTATCAAAATGAATTGCAAAGAAGATTAGAAAAAGTTTATGCTGCGCCGTTGATGTTAGAACAAATTGGAAGTGGAAAAGGAGAAAAATTTACTATGAATAAAAATACGAAAGATGATTTAAATGAATTGCTTGCTGATCAAGAAGATAATGATGCAATGATGGATGAAAATGAAAATCAAGATGAAAATGTTCAAGTTGAAGCTGATGATGAATATGATGAAAATAATGAAGAAAAAGAATAATTTTAATTTTTTATTTAAACATTTTTAAATTAATTTTTATTAATTTTTTTATTTTTTATTATTAATTTTTATTATTAAATTAAATAAATAAATAAATATAAAAATAAAATGTATTATTAATATTATAAATATTATTAAAAATATCTAAAAAAATAAAATAAAATAAAAAAAAAATAAATAATATTTAATAAAGATTTTCAAATATTCATAAAATAAATTTTAAAAGATATAAATAACATTTTAATTATAACAAAAACATCCCATTTTTTAAAAACTAAACATAAACAATCTCAATCATCATCTAAACCAAATTAAATTGTTCTTTTTCACCATTTTTTTCTTTAATTTCCAAAAGAAAAAATTAATTATTCCATATTAAAATAAATAATATAAAAAAAAATATAAAAATTAATAAAAACGATATAAATAAGACTTTAAAAAAAATAATTTAATTTATAACTGTTATGGGTTGCGGAGGAAGTAGTGAAAAAGATAACAAAGGAACTGAAGAAATCGACGAAAGTGGACACAAATTAGCCACTGCAGGAGCATTTGACAAAGACGCTCCAGTTGACTTATCAAAAAATCCAAACACTTACGTCACAGAAAACACTAACTACTACAAAAATCAAGATCCAGGAAGCGGAGAATTCGACGATAAAAAATTCCCTCCAAACGCAGATTCATTCTTCGCAAGAACAAACGGAAAACCAACCGATTCAAACTCCGATCGATACAGCAAATCACTCAAAGCTATCAAAGTCAACGACAGTCAAATCGAATGGAAACGAGCAAAAGAAATCTGGGGAGATGACGTAAAAATCTTCGGAGATAAAGTAACATTAGAAGATATCAAAATCGGTGAAGTCGCAGATGCATATTTCGTAGCTACTTTAGCAGCATTAGCAGAATTTCCAGCTTTAATTGTTCAATTATTCAAAACCGTTCAATTACCAACTGATGGATCAGCTATTCAAGTCGCTATTCAAATTGATGGAGACTGGAAAATCGTTCCAATTGATGACAGATTCCCTGTTAATAAAGACACTAACAAACCTATTTTTTCAGATGCTCCTAACAAATGCATTTGGGGGGTCGTTTTAGAAAAAGTCTGGGCCAAAGTTAATGGAGGGTATGCTAATATCGTAAGTGGGTACCCCCGAGAAGTCTTCCAAGCTTTCACCCCATTTACTACCATCCCAATTGAAATTGCCAAAGAGAACAAAACTTCATTGTGGAACAATATTAGAGACTCAGATACCTATAATTGTATCATGACCTGCAGTATTAGAGATGGTACTCAAGGATTAGAAGCTGTTGGTCTCATTGCTAACCATAGTTTCTCTCTTGTCAGTGCCTTTGAAAGAGAGGTGAATGGAAAGAAATTAAAACTCATGAAATTAAGAAATCCTTTCGGTGAAGGTGAATGGACAGGTGACTATAGTGACAATAGTGACAAATGGACAAGTGATGTTAAAAAAGCTTTCCCAGAATTCGATGGTGTTGCTAAAGATGATGGAATTTTCTGGATAGATTTTGATAATTTCTGTAAATATTTCCAAATTGTATCAATTTGCGTTCCTTTAAAACCACTTATAAGTACTACTATTAAAGTTCCTAAAGACAAAGCTTGTAATTACAATGTTTTGAAACTCAATGTTCAAGGATCAGGAATTTTATCAATTTCTGTATGCAAAAAATCCTATCGATTCCATAGAAAAATCGCCCCTGAAGAAGAATGTATTGAAAATATTATCGTTGCCAAAGTTGATAAATCAAATAAAAAATTCGTTTATTTAGATAGTGCTTATAATGAAACTAGTTCTACAGCAGTTGAAGCCGGAGAATATATTGTCATCTACAATGTTGATTATAAAACTGCTGGTGTTAAAAATGTAAGAAAATATGGAATTAATATTGGAAGTAGTGTTAAATTCACCTGTGCTGAATGTGATCCAGACAATGATTTAACTTTATTGAAATCAATTATGATTCCAAAAATTGAAAGTTTACCTAAATATGCTTCAAGATTCCAAAAAGAATTTGTTTTATTCACTGGAAATAGATTCGAAGGTTCAGCCATTGGTTTCTTCTACCTCAAAAATCAAGCAGATGAAGTTAAACATGTTAAACCATCTGTATATTTAAAGAATGAAAAATCTATTGAAGGTGAATTACCAAAGGGATTAAAAATGGTTAAAAATTCAACTTTCCTTTATTTAGCTAATAGAATTAAAGCTAGTTTACCTTTCCAAACTGGAGGAAATGCTAAATTCTCTGATACAGCTATTCCTGGAGCTGTTGAACCTAAATTAGACGAAAAAGTTCTTGATAAATATTTACAAGATGCTGAATATTCTGAACCTAAAATTAACTTTGAATTCATGCAAGCTTAAAGTTAAATTATTGAATATATTATTATTTTATTAAAATATTAAAAACTTTTATTAAGTATATATTTTTTAATTTTCTTTTTTTTTTGGTTTTTTTTTTAGTGAATTTTTTTTGTATGGTTATGTAATTTATTTTTTTCAGTTTACAATTGAAGTTTAATTAATCATTTTTTTTTATTAATTATTTTTATTAATTAATTTTATTAATTTATTTATTAATTATTTTATTTATTTTTTATTTATTTTTTATTTATATTAATTAATTTTAATTAAATATTTTAAAATTATTTTATTTATAATTTTTATATTTTTTTTTATAAATAAAAATGGAGAATAATTTGTTATTTTTATAATATTTATTAGAAAGCAAAAATTAAAAATGTGTTAATTTAAATGAATTATTGAATATATTTTTTTTTCAATTAAATCAATATTTAAATTTGAATTATTTATTTTTTGAAATGTTATTATATTAATAAAATTTTATGTATATAATTAAAAAGAAGAAATATTCAATTAAAATATTAAATTATAATTTATTTATTATTAGAAATAATATTATATATTTTTTTATTTTATATTATTTTTTGTATTTTTCTATTATTATAAAAATTTACTTTTTTTATTTTATTTAATCATAATAATATATTAATAAATTAAAATTATTAATTAATTATATTTAAATATAATTATTTGTTATTGGGGATTGGGGATGGGGGATTGGGGATTGGGGATTGGGGATTGGG
>JAEEGK010027736.1_pt1 | contig 11413 bp, 8 predicted proteins | sample 8958771 | NCBI WGS metagenome assembly JAEEGK01 (sample SAMN16246547, study PRJNA631951) | gut metagenome | biome: gut microbiome; feature: rumen; material: SC-attached | host: Bos | place: Iran: Karaj | collected 2018-10 | reverse complement strand
ATCAGTGTTTTCAAGAATATCATCGTAAGAAACTGAATAATTTTCCTTTTCTGACGATTCTTCTAATGCATACTGAATCATCCAGTCGGCAAGTTCTGCAGCATAATCATTATCATTTTCTACCTGCCGAATATTTTTATTATTATTTTCTACTGCATTTTCTGCAAATTTTGCATACTGAGGGAACATGTCTGGCTGTTCTTTGTAAAGCCAGCGTTCAACGGTCATACCTTTTTCTACATGATAATCAATTTCCATCATGCGGATATTTTTAACTTCATTGAGGTCTATAGAACCCCATTCTGCCATTTCATAATCGCCATTTAAACACTGGAAGCCGTAAGCTTCACCATTTTTTCCGATTTCTGTAACAAGAGTTTCTGTTCCTGTCGGGTGAAAGTAGCGGATAATAATTGGATGCTGTTCTGCTCTGTCTGTTGCATAAAGTTTTGGAGCATTTTTAACAACTTCCGCAATATCCTCTATTTTCTGTTTGAAGAAGTTTCCTTCTTCGCCTTTTGTCAATTTAAGAGTTGTTACATATTGGTCAGTAGGAAGTACAGCTTTTGCAATAGATAATTCTTCCGGACTTATTTCTATTTCAGTTGGTTCATTGTGAATTTCTGTTTTTTCTGATTCTTTTTGTTCTGCAGCATTTATTATTTCTTTTTCTTCTTCATCGGTTAAAGTGTTTTCACGTTCCCATTCCGCTTCTTCATCTATTTGTTGTTGTTCCTGAATATTATCAATATCAGATTCAACAGTCTGATTATTTTTATTCATTAACTCTTGTTCAAGTTTGGCAATTTTTTCTTTATCACGTTGTTGTTGTTCTCTAAGTTCTGCAATCAATGTTTCCAGATATACAGTTCTTTCTTTGCTTATATCTTCTGCGATTTTTTGTGCAAGATTTTTAACTGTATCTTTATTGACTTCATAATCCAAAGCATCATCTATAAGATTTTCAAGTGTTTGCTGACCATTCAGTTCTTGAGTTTTTTGTTCCTGTGGAGCAGGATCAAAAAATCTCTTTTGAAAATTAGCAACAAGCTGTTCATTCTTTTCTTTGTTTTTAGCTTCGTTTGTTGCCGGATACCAGGCATTATTATTACGTGACCAGCGATAACCGTTTTCTTTAAGGTAATTTACCATTTCTTCGTTTGGTCTACCGTCAATAGTTCTTAAGTTATAATATCCATATGATGATTTAAAAATTTCCAGTTTCATAATTATCCTCTTTTAAAAATTACTTAATATGACATTCCAGATTTTTTGTGAGTGTGTTTCTTTTCTGAATTCTTTGTGTTCATTTCTTTGTCAATTTCTCTAAGCTGTTTTTCTGACAAATCATCTGCTTTTATCATTGGGTCTTTTATTTCTGGATATAAACCCATTTTTACTTCAATCATATCTTTTCGCTTATATTCTTGAGGTTTTTCAAATAATGGAGCTGTCAGTTCAACTGCTTCTTTTAAATCTGTAATGTTAATTTCCGTTCTGTCTTCCATATTTGCGATTGTCAAAGCAACTTTCAGTGTGTTTGCATAACCACGTTCAGACATGTTGAGTTTTTGTACTTTTTCATTTATATAAGACTGACATTCAACATCAAGTTTGCATTTTTCTGAAATTTCTTCAGGTGTTAGCTTTGAATTGTAATGTGGATTTTCACGCTGAATCCGGAAAGCATTTTCAATATGTTTTTTCATTTCAGGAACAGTAATTTTTCGATAATCTTTCTCATCTTTTTCTACTGTTACTTTGATTTCTACACGGTCAAGAAGCGGGTAAGATAATTTATTCCAATACTGTTCGATAGATTTAGAAGAACAAAGACAAATTTTGTCTTGACTTCCATAATTTCCACATGGACACGGATTTGCAGCCATTACAAGTTGAAAATTAGCTGGATAACTTGTTGACCGCCCTGCCCTGCATAATGTTACTTGTTTACTTTCCAGCGGAACACGAAGCATTTGTAAAACGGAACTGCGGAACTCTGCAGCTTCATCAAGAAATAGAATACCGTTATGAGCAAGACTTATTTCCCCAGGTCTACAATTTGTACCACCACCACAAATACCTTCAACACTTGCAGTTTGATGTGGCATCCGGAATGGTACATTTTTTACACCAGCTCTATTGTTTGATAATAGTCCTGCTATTGACCATATACGTGTTGTTGGCTGGCTTTCTTCTAATGTAAGCTGTGGTGTAAGTGCCGGAAACAAAGACTGTGCAAGCATTGTTTTACCACAACCAGGCGCACCGTTTAATAAAATGTTATGTTTTCCAGCTATTGCAATTTCTATAGCACGTGCAGCTTCATAATAGCCATCAAGGTTCATTTCTGAAACTTTTCTGCCTGTATAATAGTTTTGGTCTGAATTTAATGTTTCTTCATCAAAAGTTATTTCTTTTTTTGAAACTGGTTCTATATAAGAAGTTTTGAATAATTCATTTACTTCTCTTGAATAAAGTTTTTCGTGTAGTTCACTTAAATTTGATATTCCAAGAACTGTTGCACCATCAACAGAAAGAGCTTCTTCTTCGTTTCCTTTGGGAACAATGAATTTATTTATTCCGGCTTTCTTTGCACTTTCAACTGCAGCACGAATACCTCTTACCGGATGAATATCACCAGCTAAATCAAGTTCTCCCATTGCAAGTACATTTTCATCAAGTTCATATCGGTATTTTTCATTTAAGATTGATAAAGCCATTGGTAAATCAAAGGCAGCCCCTTCTTTTCTTAAATCTGCAGGGCTTAAACTTTGTAATATTCTTTCTGGCGGAAATTCAAGATTTGAATTTGCAAATGCAACTCTTATACGTTCTCTTGTTTCTTTAACCTGCCCGTCTGAAATACCAACTATATCATAAGCAGGGATGCCACGCCTTAAATCAGTTTCTACATTTACGATAGTCCCTTCAAAACCAAAGGAAGCAAAACTAAAAATTTCTTTTTTTTCTGTGTTATCCATAATTATTTCCTTGTGTATTTTTACCCGTTTAAAAATATTTACTCTTTAAAAAAAGGGTATCTGCCCACCCTTTGCAGATACCCAAAGCAGATTTATTGGTTAGCGGCTTATTGATTGTTTCTGGCTGCGCTTATGCTGTTTTTCAGCCTGTTCAACCTTTTTCTCCGGTAAAATTCCAAGTTCTTTCTGTCTGTTTATTATAAGATTTAAGGCTTTGCTATCTACCTTAGACAGAAGTTCAGACATTTTTGGAATATCAGGATTTTTTTCTGCAGCAGTTTTTTTAAGTTCATTTTCTGTAACAGCCAGAATATTAGCTTTAAATTTTTCTGCAATTTCCGGATTTACTTCAATTTTTGCACCAGTGTTACATGCAGCAACATATGTACCAAGATATTCTGTTATTTCGGGAGATGTGATTTTAAAAGTTTCATTTGGAAGCCGCTGTTCCCATTTAGCTTCTTTTACAGAAACTTTTTTAAAAGCATCAGGGTCTTTTACCTGTTCAGGGAAATAAAAATAAGAAGAACGGAACTGGTTGTTTTTGTCTTTAAATATTCTTCCTATACCTTTTTCATTTTCTTTGATTTCTGTTTTGGCTTCATTAACCAATCCAAAAGTTCCAATCATATTTGATTCAAAACCCTGCTGTACTTTTTTACAAACTGCAGGTATCAAGGTGTTTGCTTCAAGATTAAAACCTGTTTTTGCATTGTAGATGAAAATTGGATTAACTTTGCCGTTTGAATCAGGCATAAAAGGAGCAGAATTATTTTCAATTCCGTCTTTGATAAGTCTTGCACGCTGGCGTGCAATGTAGTAACCACTTAAATCTTTTGATGAAAGTGTTGATAAATCCTGGGTATCTGACATAACAAGATACCTCCTCTGAAAAGCATTCGTTTCATTCTCTGCCCTAGGAGTCCGAACAGATGTTACTTTCTTTTAAAACGGGTAAAGTAACGAAACTCTTGCCGATATTGTATTTCCACAAGGAAATAATCAGTTACACTGATACTTTTATTTTAATCTAAACTTATCTATTTTTCAATATCTATTTTTCTATTTTTCAATATTGTTAATTAAAATTTTTACTGTTAGAATTAGTACATGAGATATAACGTAACTGTTGAAATTCCGTATCTTAAAAAAATGCCGTATACACTTTATGCAAAAGGTTGGTTAATTGAGATTCCGCATTTTGATGAAAACCAAGATTTTGCATATTTTAAATTTCGTGGTGGTACGGTTTTTGTCCTTTTTTATACATTCAGCGGTTTTCGCAGAGCTTATATTGCTACGTGCTGGCAAAGTGAAAAAGATGGAGAACCTATTATTCTTCCTGGAATAAATGAAAAGTTATGTTTAATTTTTACAGCACGTGGTAAAAAGGTAGACCATTTAAAACGAGTACTTTATATACTTACGGAAGAACAGCAAGATGATTATAAAGCCTTTAGTTTACCTTTGATTTTTTGGTATAGACTTGGATTTCTTATTCAACAGTCCGGAGCGCAAAGAAGTGATTTAGAAGTTTTATGGCAGTCTTTTACAAAAAAGAAATTAAAGAAACTTTCTAAAAAAGAAAGAAACTTAATGAGGGCAAAAAGAATTAAATGAAAATTACAAAAGAACTTCTTACACATTTTAATGTAATATCATTCAATTTTGAATATGAAAAAAAAGATGTTCTGTGCTTTTTAGATCGCATTGATAAAGGTTTGTGGACATTTGTCCTGCCTAAAAAAATTATATGCGCTAAAAACACAGAACTAATAATTAAAATTATTTTTTTTCAGAACATTTGTGGAGAAGTTTGTGTAAATGTTATTGATTCTGGCGAAGACTGGATAGAAGTTAAACCAATTTCTTTTACAACAAAAGAAGCAGAAGATTTTTTAAAAGAATTGGATTCATTAGAATTAAAATATGAATCTTTTGGTAGAAGAAAAGAAGAACGTATAAAAATTGGAAAAGAAAAATCTAAAGCATTTGGTTTGTCTGATATTCAGCAACTTTTATTTTCTCAAGGCGGGAAAAATTATCAACCTTGTGTAGTTCTTGATGTAAGCATGCATGGAATATGTATTATTACTTCTGATACACCACTTATAAACACGGAAGACAACTTATGTTTAAAACTTACATTTGAAAATCCGGAACAAACAGTTTTACTTAAAATTCATAAAGTCTATTCTCGATTAAAAAAAACAGATGAAAAAAATTTTAGCATTTTATCCTGCCAGCTTTTAGAACCAATACATTTTGAATGGAAAGAGCGAGTAATTAAAATGCTCCGGAACATATCTTGAATTATTATTTTCTATTTGCTATTTTTTGAATATATTTATTTGAATATAAAAAATATTCAAATTTTATTAACTGATTTTGTTTTTTTTAGGGCTGAATTTTAATGTTTAAAGAAAAACCGGAGCGTCCTACATATGCCCAGGTTAAACTTCTGGATATGATTGAAAGGCGAAAACTCCGTCAATGGTGTAAAGAAAACGGGTTTTCACATACTGCTGTCTATCGTCTTGCATTTGGAGAGCAGCCAATCACATACAAAGTCATGGCTTCAATGTGTCATTTTATTTCACCTATAGAATGGCTTTATTTTACAGATGAAAAATTACCTTTTGAACCAGTGCTTCTTCCAAAATGGGATTTAGAACGTCCTCCAAAATATGTTAAAGAACACCGTTACGATTACAAAACCATAGCCCAAAAATATGAAATTCCTTACATTTCAGCATACAAAATTTTTGTTTCTTATACTGGCTACCCTAGCCCAATATTTATAAGAAAACTTTGTCCTGAAATAAATCCGGTAGATTTTTTTATTGCTGGCGAAGACGATTCAGAAATAAAACACTTAAATCAATTTATTCCAAATCGTGGTGATATTATAAGCGTTGAAGACAAATTGATTTTCGTGATATCGACACAGCAAGACAATGAACGCAATAATTCTTATACAGGCTGCTTAATTTTATCTGATGCAGAAAACTCTATTAAACTTGAAGATTTGGAAAGCAAAGGATATGTCTGTCCTTATAAATTGCAAAGTTTTAATATAATAAAAACCTCACCAAGAACACTTATAGAAAAAGCTGATTTAGAATTGACGCAAAAAATCATGAATGCTGTAAAAGCAGCTTTAAGTTAATTATTGTATTTTTCGTTTTAATATAAAAACTGCATGATTATAATCATCCATAGCAGAAGAAACTAATTCCCAGCCTTCTTGCCCAAGATTATTTAATTCTGATTCTAAATTCCAAATCTTTACTTTACTTTCTGAATTTACCGTTATAGTTTTATATTCCCACTTATTCATAATAACCACCCTGTTTATTCATAATATAAGACAATGTACTTGAAAAAGCAAGCTATAAAATCAAGATATAAAATAATTCCTGCCACAATATTTTGCAGCAGGAAAATGTTTTATCAGCTTAAACGAGGATGTTCCGGATTTTCAGGTATCGGATTATTTACATCATTTGAACTCTGTTTATTCCGGTTTGCTTCATCCATAGCCTGACGAAGTTTTTTCCCATATTCAGTTCCGATATTTTCTCCCTGTTTTCCCTTTTCATCAATGAATTCACCTGCAGTCATGCTGCGTTGACCTCTAATTTTTTCATCGTATTTTGTGGCACTGCTGAAATTCGGATTAGATACATTATTTAAGCTTGCACCATTTTCAATATTCTGACCTGTCTGACCATATGCACTTGAGCTTCCGCCAGCACCGCCGCCTGCAGAACCGTAACCGCCACCTGAAAGACCTGACATCTGCAGAGCCTTATCGACCATAGAAAAGCCAGTACCTTTTTCTTTACCAGCAGCTTCATATCTTGCACGTACACGGTCGAGCAAATCCTGTTTTGCAACAGCTCCTTTTGCTCCAAAATTTGCTTTTATTTTCTGCCACGGTGTTGCATTTTCTCCAAGAGCTTTTTCTGCAGCTTCTCCGGCTTTATCCATTTTAGCTAATTCACCACGTACATCATTAACTTTTGCCTTACCTTTGGCAGCAGCCATAAATCCGGCATGTGGAGCTTGTTTCATTCCTGCGGTAACTCCAAGAGTTGTAGCACCTGCAGCCATAGCTTCGCCCATACTTAACTGCGGCTGTCCTGTAAGTATTGTCTGTGATATCTTCGGAGCGTTCTGTGTAAGTACAAAAGCAAAGACAGATTCAAACAATAATTCAGCAATCGTAATCCAGTTAAATCCGCCATCACTGGCAATCATGTTTATGCAGTTTTCTATCATCATGTAAAAAACAAACATAAGACAAATTGTAATAACTGCAATTTTTACAAAAAAGTTTGTAAAAACAACTATAAGTTTTTTAGGGATTTCTTTTGTTCCGTCAAAAAGCATTAAAGGAATAAAAAGCGCACCAATTCCCACAATTATTGTATATTCCAAGATAGTCATTATATATTGAATTTCTGCAAAGATACTTGCCAAAACAAGTGCTATACAGCAAAACAAACATTCAAGCATTTGCGGGATTCTGCTTATATAATGCGTTGTAAGGTCTGCAAATTTCTTTGTATCTAATACACTCGATTTTTCAGATTTTATTTTATTTGTTCCGTCAACAAAAATCTGATTTTCTTTTTCCCATATAATTTGACAGCAAAGGATAGTTACCCTCAACAAAGCAGACGGAGAAAGAAAAGGCGATTTATCGCCGTTTGCATCATACAAATAAATATCAAGATGAGCATATGAATCTATCAGATTTTCTCTTGAAGGATTACCTTTACTATCTGTTGGTTTTAAAACTGAATTTATTGCGGCAAGTGTACTTTTACTGAACATATTTTTTGTTTCAGTAGAATTATATTCTTTTGAATATCTTCTTAGAATTTCGTTTGCTTTTTTAACATCATTTTTAGAACTGAAATTTAACATTGTTCCAGTCCATGCATCTGCTGTCTGATTTTTACTGAAAGCTGCTCCACTTTCTATTTCATTACTTACTTTATTTAAGTAATCATTGAAATTTTCGTTGTCACGCAAAACACTATTTATTTCAATATTATCAAAACTTGAAGTTAATTCTGCTTTTAGTTCTTCTGATAATCTTTGAGAATTTTCCAAATCGGATTCTAGGCTATCCCGCAAATTGGTAAGATTTACTACAATAGAGTCCTGCCCTTTTCCGGCTTTTAATCCTATTTCATTTCCTATTGCCATAAATGCAGATGTAAGGGCTGGATAAAGATTTAAGAGTAGTAGAAAGCCTACCCATTTAAATAATGTGTCCCACCATAAATCTTTAACAGTCATACGGCTCATCATAAGTTTAAATGCTGACCACATAATACCCAACATTCCAAACAACCAGCCATAACGAAATGCCCATTTATATGCCTGTGCTACTATTCCACCAAAATATTCAAATGCCTGGATAAAAGGAATGTCTATCCATGAATTTGCATTTTCATCACCTTTAATAAAACGTGTAGAAACTTTACTGTCTTTAAAAGCTCTCATTTGTGCTTGATAGGCTTTTTCATCTGATTCTGCCTGTCTATCACGTTCTGCTTTAATTAACTGTGCTGCAGTCAGACTTCCAATTTCATCAATACTCATTCCAAGTTTTGTAAGGTATTCTATAAGCTGCTTAGTCAGGAACATATTTCCCTGCATAAGTGCATTTTGTGTTGGGTTTCCATCCGAATCAGTTGTTTCCATAACTGCATTAACAACATTATTTGCTTCAAGAACAGCGGCTTCTGTTTGCATTTGCTGTGCAGTACTGGTAGCTTTTGCCATTACTTTTGCTGCCTGGTCTGTAATATATTTTCTTGACTGCTGAACAAAAATATAATTTCGAGGTGAAATACCGTATTTAGCCCATATAGCTTTTCTTTCATCATCTGTTAAATTACCTTCAATAGCATCAACAGAAGCTGCCATTTTCCCTTTGATATATCCCTGATAACTTGAAATTGCAGTTCCCAAGTTTTCATCTGAACCGCTTACACCGCATAAGTCTGCTATAGAATATCGTTGAGAACCGCAGTTTATTGAATCTTCTGTTATTAAATCTCTTATAGTACGTGCTTGAGTAAGCAGTTTATTTACACGCCTGTTTGCATCACGTATATCATTTCTTATATCAAAGTCACCATCAAATTTGATATTTTCCCAGTCAATTCCTTTTGCAACTTCTATTGCATGTTGAATATCTTTATATTGGTTTTCAATCTGTGTAATTGTATTATTGACCATATCATAAGTTGCATACAGATTATCTATTGCGGCAAGCCAGCCGGAAACGTCAAAAACAGGCTGTGTTCCAACACCTCCGATTGCTCCTATGGCACTAGAGGACACATAACAAAAACAAATAATTACAAAAAGCGTTTTTACAATTATCTTTTTCATTGCTTTCTCCTTATTTTCGATTTCCAAAAAGTTTATTTTTGTACTTTGAATAATCAAGTTTGCTGATATCTTTACCAATTTCTTTGTATTTTTCTTTAACTGCATCTATAAGCTCAAATGCAAGTTCCTTTGTTGTATTTTTCCCGTATTTATTTTCAAGGTTATCAAGGATTTCATGGTCACTTGAAATTAAGGCGAGTTGAAAATCATCCAAGTCCAGTGTAAACATTCTGCAGCCATAAGGATTTTTAAAGTAATAATCTTTTTTCATTATAGCTTCGCTTAATGCAATTATTTCACTGTCAGTAAGCCCAAAATCTCTGTAAGATTCTCTTAAAGACAATGCAGATTCGTCTGCAAGATAGATTTTAGTAAGACACTGCTGAATTATCGTATCTCTAAGGCTTGATTTACTTGCAGCCGAAACTTCCTGTGTTGCAAAAATGCAGAATACCTTTTTCTTACGCAGAGTACGAAGCCATTCCTGAATATAATTAGCAAATACTGGATGCTGCAAATACAGCCATGCTTCATCAAGGAATAAAAAGGTCAATGGTTGTTTTGCACCATGCGGAACTGTCCACAATTTTTCAAGATATCTGAATATATACATTAAAGCCGGAGCAACTGCTTTTTCTGTCAATCGCATTAAACTACCCATTTCGATAGTCATAAGTTTTGAAAGATTAAGTGTTGTTTTTTCAGCATCAAAAATAGAACCGACCTGTCCGCCACGGCAGTAAGGATCGAGGGCGGTTTTGATTGTATTATCACCTGTTTCCGGATTTAGATAATTAACACATCCCTGAAAAGTTGTAAGGTCATGCATTTCATCAGGACGTTCTGACAATAATTCCAAAGCTTCACTTATTGCTTTACTCATTTTTGGATTTACTTTTATATCCTGCTGTATCAACAAACATTCTATAAATTGCTGACACCATATAAGACTTTCTTTGTATTCAGTTTCAGAAACTTCATTAGGATTAAGTAATTCGCTTAACGGCTGAAATGCAACGGCATCTTTTCCTGGTTCTACATATACACCACCTGCAGCTACCATAAATGCACGGCTTGAAAGCTGTTTATCTATACAAACTATATTAGCATCTTCATATTTTGTTGCTTGCGCCATAAGCAATGAAATCAATGTTGATTTACCTGCACCAGTCGGGCCGAAGATGAAAGCGTGTCCGACATCACGAACATTGAGATTTAAAAAGAATGGCGTTCCATAACTTGTTGAGCATATTAAAAGCGGAACAGCACTACCGCAAGTTTCAAGTGTAAATTCATTAAAGTTTATTCCCTGCCATGCAGAACTTAAAGGAATAATGTTTGACATGTTTTTTGTTGATATTAAAGGACGGCGGATATTAGAATAAACATTTCCTGCCATCATGCCGCAACATGCTTCCACATTGTTAAATGTTTCTTCTTTAGTCGAAAATCCACAAGAGCGAACAACCTGCTGCAACTTTCTTGACTTTTCTTTTGCCATTTCAAAATTTTTATCCCAGCACATCAGGTTTGAAGTATAATAGCCAAGTACATAGTCACCCATTGCAATATCTGCCTGTATCTGGCTTGCTTCACTTTCCATTTCTATTGCGCCCTGATTCTGTCTGTCAATTTCTACGTTTGCTGCAAGTTCGGTAAATAAGGTTGCGGCACTTTTTCTATGCGAATACATTCGCTTCTGGTATTTATCAGCTTCTTTTGCAGAATGTTCCTTATCCATTGGCATAAATCTTGTAGTCCATCTGAATTCTTGCATTGTCCGGTTTAAGCGGTCAAAAATGCCTGGATAACTTCTATTAGGAAAATCCATTACAGCAATAATTGGAACATAATAATCACCTATTTTGAGTGGCATAGATGTTTTTACGTCCATATCACAGATAAAATTATCAAGGAAAAAAAATGTATTTTCCGGATATATAAGGTTCTGCTTATTAAGGCTTACATTTTATTTGATATATGTAAATAATTCAGAATCATTTAAACGGTGA
>JAEEGK010027734.1_pt1 | contig 11413 bp, 7 predicted proteins | sample 8958771 | NCBI WGS metagenome assembly JAEEGK01 (sample SAMN16246547, study PRJNA631951) | gut metagenome | biome: gut microbiome; feature: rumen; material: SC-attached | host: Bos | place: Iran: Karaj | collected 2018-10 | reverse complement strand
ACTACAATATCCGTCCGATGAATTTCGGTTTTGTGGAGACGAAGGATTTCTTTACATATCATCCGATAGGATATTTCGATGAGGCGAACAGCCCGATGAAGCGCACTAATTTTAGCGAGCAGAAACACGGAGCTGTGACATATCTGACAGCGAAGGAGATAAAGCAGCTGAAGAAGTTCTGGGATAAGAAATAAAGTAAACGGGAAGTCCGATGAGGGCTTCCCGCTTTGCTTTATAGCGTTTCTTTTTCAGATTTCCTTTTGTACGGCTGAAAGGACTCGAACCTTCACGCCCGAAAGCACCAGATCCTAAGTCTGGCGTGTCTACCAATTCCACCACAACCGCATGAGGGTGAACCGCCAAAGCGAGCACAAAGGTACAAAAAAGTTGAAGTTTGATGCTTGAAACGCAGTGCTTTTTTCAGCTATATGAGTTTTTTTTTGTATTTTTGCGCCCGAAAAATAAATAACTAAGATAAAATGGCACAGCAAGAAGACGTTTTTAAGAAGATAGTTTCACACTGTAAAGAGTATGGTTTTGTGTTCCCTTCAAGTGACATCTACGACGGACTTGGAGCCGTTTACGACTACGGTCAGAACGGCGTGGAACTGAAGAACAACATCAAGCAGTACTGGTGGCAGTCGATGGTATTGCTCCACGAGAACATCGTGGGTATCGATGCCGCTATTTTCATGCATCCCACCACGTGGAAGGCTTCCGGTCATGTGGATGCCTTCAACGATCCCCTTATCGACAACCGCGACTCAAAGAAGCGCTATCGTGCGGATGTTCTCATCGAGGAGCAGATAGCAAAGTACGACGACAAGATTGAGAAGGAGGTGGAGAAGGCCCGCAAGCGTTTCGGCGACAGTTTCGATGAGGCTAAATACAGAGAGACTTCCGAGCGTGTTCGCGAGGCTCAGGAGAAGCGCGATGCTCTGCACGAGCGCTATCAGCAGGTGATGAACGCCCCCGGCGGTATCGACCTCGAAGGTATGAAGCAGATTATCCTCGACGAGGAAATCGTATGCCCCATTTCCGGCACGAGAAACTGGACTGATGTGCGTCAGTTCAATCTGATGTTCAAGACCGAGGTGGGCGCAGCGGCAGAAGGTGCTTCCACCATCTATCTGCGTCCGGAGACTGCGCAGGGTATTTTTGTCAACTACCTCAATGTGCAGAAGACGGGACGTATGAAGCTGCCCTTCGGTATCGCACAGATCGGTAAGGCTTTCCGCAACGAGATTGTGGCCCGTCAGTTCATCTTCCGTATGAGGGAGTTCGAGCAGATGGAGATGCAGTTCTTCGTCCGTCCTGGCACGGAGCTCGAATGGTTCCAACACTGGAAACAAGAACGCCTCAACTGGCACCTCTCACTGGGTCTGCCCGCCGAGAAATACCGCTTCCACGACCACGAAAAGCTTGCCCACTATGCCAACGCCGCCACCGACATCGAGTTCGACTTCCCCTTCGGCTTCAAGGAGCTGGAAGGTATCCACAGCCGCACCGACTTCGACCTCTCGGCCCACGCCAAATACTCGGGCAAGAAACTCCAATACTTCGATCCCGACACCAACGAGAGCTACACGCCTTACGTCATCGAGACCTCCATCGGCCTCGACCGCATGTTCCTCGCCATGTTCAGCAACGCCTTCACTGAGGAGAAGCTGGAAGACGGCTCGGAGCGTGTCGTGCTGAAGTTGCCGGCCATCCTCGCACCATACAAGGTCGCCGTCCTGCCTCTGGTCAAGAAAGACGGTCTGCCGGAGAAGGCTCGCGAAATCATCGACAGCCTGAAGTACGACTTCATGTGCCAGTACGAGGAGAAAGACTCCATCGGCAAACGTTACAGAAGACAAGATGCCATCGGCACCCCGATGTGCGTCACCGTTGACAACGACACCTTGGTTGACAACACGGTCACCGTGCGTGACCGCGACACGATGCAGCAGGTGCGTGTCCCGATTGACAACCTCCGCAACATGATTTTCGACGAGCTGAAGCCGAAGAAATGACAGTAGAGACGCATTGAACGCGTCTCTTATGATAGACAACCACATAGACAACGGTTGGATTTCGATTTTGCAACAAATTGAAATCCAACCGTTTGTTATTTTTATATCTTTGCAAATTGATAGACAAGGCCTCTTAGGGGCTTGACAAGTTGTTTTTTGTTTGGAGGTATGCTGTATTTTTGCATTGCAAACCTCAATAACGAGACAATAACAATTTAAAACCTCCTAATACCATGAAAAATGTATTTGCTACATTAATCTTGTTGTTACTGGCAACCAACGCTTTTGCCTATAGTTTTTCCGCCGTGTGCGAAACAGGACAAACCTTGTATTATTCTATACAGAACGACCACGAAGTGGCCGTGACTGAACCTGATATTAATTGGTATGGTTTCACTAAACCGACAGGCGACCTAATTATTCCCGAAAATGTTGAATACGAAGGAAACACCTATATAGTTGTTGCCATCCACCATAATGCATTCGATTCTTGTCAGGGGCTCACCTCTATTGTGATTCCGAACAGCATCCGAAGAATTGAAGGTTGGGCATTCGCAGAATGTACTGGTCTTACTGGCGAAATCATTATTCCAGATCAATGCACTTTTATTGGTGGGATGGCTTGTTATGGCTGTCAGAACATAAGTTCACTCACCATTGGCGCTGCTGTTGATACCATCCAATGGGGTGCCTTTAAGAACTGCACGGGTTTGTTGTCTATTCATTGCAACACTTGCGCTCCCCCTTATGGCGAACATATTCACAGCCTTTATTTCGAGGACCATGAACTATTTGAGAATGTTCCCGCAAATATCCCTGTCTATGTCAATTGCCTAACGATAGAGCTGTACCAATTGTCTCAGGACTGGAGTGGGTTTTCCAATATGCAGGGCGTGTTTCTTGGGGCACCATCCTTATCGGTAGGCGTCAATAATCCCGAATTGGGCACTGCGGAAATTATCTCCATCCCAGAAGATTGCGATCAACTGACCGCAACAGTACGTGCCATCCCCAGTCCAAACCACAGGTTCGGCTATTGGAAAAGAGGGAGTAACGTGGTTTCCTTCGACCCAGAATACACCTTTACATTAATCCACAATACCTCTCTGACAGCTTATTTCGATTGTGCTGCAATGATAAATGATTCTATTGCCTTTCCCAATCACGTCATTGGACGCACCTTCAATGATGCTGAGCAAGTCACCCACGAATACCCTTCCGATTTTACCTATCACGAAAACGGGGTGTTGACCGGATTCGATTTCCCGACAATACTTTCAAGTACCTATTTCTTTGTCAATTACCCTTCCATGGTTTCCTCCATCCATATCAACTATTCTGGCCATCCTATCATTACTGAGGACCATACCTATCAATACAACAATTTCAATCAAATCATGCATTCGACACACATCAGTTCACAATACGGCCCCACCTATTACGATTATTTCTACGACGACAACCATAAGCTGATACAAATAGACCACAATACTCCAGAACCCGATTATGAATTCCACGAACAGCACTTCTACGAATATGAAAACAACTATAGAACTTGTGTAGAATCTTATTACATGGGCTACCAAACCTTATCGTTTAACACTCGAACAACAAGCCATTACAATGAAAGACTTCAGGTTTTGACATTACAAGTTGAAGAATACAATACAACAGGTGAAATAATTTCCAATTCGCTTAAAACCTATTCATACACACCTAACCACAAAACCGACCATATCATCACCCAAGTCCTAACTGATGGAGAATGGGTAAACTCCAGTCTTGTTCAATATTTATATGATGACAAGAACCGTATTATCGCATGTCAAACGTGGATATGGTCAGACGAGGATTGGAATCTCATCAAAAAAACTATCTATGACTTCGATGACGAGGAACAAAAACTAACTGTCTCCTTTCGCAAGAAAAACGCTGATGGCGAATGGGTGTGGGATACATTCTCTGATCAAACCCTGTTTTATGAATCAGATTTGAAAGAATGGCAAAATGCCATTTTAAAATATGGCGGCCTGCACATCAATCAGTTTGAAATCAGTTTGCATTATACAACGAAAGAAATGGAATTTCCTATACAGTCGGAATGGTATTATGAAATTGTGTGGGATGATGGCAGCACTACCTATCAGCATTTGGAATACGAATCAGATACCACTATCGGCACCGAAAGGCCCAAGATCATCGTGCGCACCAACACCATCTACGACAGAAACGAACATACCGAGGTGACACACGAATATGTATATGAAGAAAACGGCATCGTTTATTGGTGGAACAAGGACTTGGAGGACTTTACGGTGCTTTACGACTACAACGCCGAAGTCGGCGACGAATGGGAAATCACGGTGGGGTTAGAGAGCATTCTGGTGCATGTCGACAGCGTGAGTGTTTTTGAATACGACGGCGACACCCGCAAGATGCTGCACATCAGCGATGCAGGAGACCTCTTTAGCGGCGACATCGTGGTTGGCTACGGCCACATGACCAGTTTCTTCCCCGAAAAGCTGATGAACCGAGGCAAAGGCTATCGAATGGAAGGCCTTAGATGCTATTGGGTGGGCAACGCCCTGCTCTTTCACAATGGCGACGAGGACTGCGATGCCATCTATGCTGAATTGCATGATGGTATTAATGAGGACAGTCCTTCGACAGGCTCAGAGACCTTAACAATTTATCCTAACCCCACCGATGGCGTTTTGTTTGTAGAGACGCAAAATTTTGCGTCTCTACCAGACCAAACCGCCTATCGCATCACCAACCTCATGGGACAAACCTTGCTGCAAGGTCGCATTTCGGCTGAAACCCAACAGATTGACATTGCCAACCTGCCCGTCGGCATGTATTTCATCAGCGTGGGCGAAACGACTCAGAAATTCGTGAAACAATGAAAACAAAAAACATAATCATTTGCTTGTTTTTGTCGTTGGCAATCCTCACGGCCTGCCATAACAAGACAAGTTATTTACGAGAGGCTCAGGCTTGCCTTGAACAAGGGCGCCAGCACAACGCCGACAAGCAGACGGAGGCTGCCGCACAAAGCCTAAGCCATGCCCTGCTCGCCATCGACCGCTGTGACCTATCAAATCCCGAGGTACAACGCCTGAAAGGTCTTATCGAAGACAACCTCGGCTTCGCCTACTGGAAACACGAGCTGTTCGACGAAGCCCTGCCCCTCCATGTCGATGCAGCTCAACTGTTTCGCGATTTGGGTAATGACACCTTGTTGATGAACGCCTTGCGCAACTGTGGTCGCACTACAGCCTCAATGGGCGACATCAATGCGGCACAACAGCACTATTGGGAAGCCTTGCAACTCGCCAAAACACTGAGCGACACAACGATGGAAGGTGAACTGCTTTTGGACTTGAGCCTCGACGTGCTGATGGCAAAGGAAGACTATGGGCAGGTGATAGAGCACGTCAGTCAGGCGTTGGCCGAAGGCGCCGATGCCGACGCTTGCCATCTGACCTTAGGCCTGGCAAATTACTATCTGTCGCACGACAGCCTTGCCATCACCCACCTCAACGAGGCCACCCACAGCGATAAAGCAGGCGTCCGGATGTCGGCCTACCAGAGCCTTTATTACCTCTACCAGTTTGCCGGCGACTACCCAAAAGCCCTCGAATGTCACGAGCTTTTCACCGAAAACATGATGCTGGCCGACCGCGAACACCGCAGCGAACAAGTGCAACGCATCAAGGCGGAATACGATCTCCAAATGCAGAAAAACAACCTCGAAGCGGAACAAAAACTGAAAACCATAACCCTTTATCTTATCCTTGCCCTGTTGGTGGTCTTTTTGGTGACCGTTTTAATGGTATTCCGCCAAAAGACCTTGAGTGCCAAGTTGAAAACAGAAGAGAACAGGAACCAAATGGAAATGAAGCTGAAAAAAAACAAAGTTTATGTCACAGCCCTGGCTCTCAGTGAACAAATCACGGCAAATACCCTTGACTTCAACATTATAGAAGATGAATGGGACAATTACATAGAGCTTATCGACATGGTCTATGGTGGTTTTACCAAGAAATTGCTGGAACAATACCCTACTTTGAATAAGAACGATTTGCAAATCTGCGCTCTCACTCGTCAAGGTTTCAGCAACCAAGTCATCTCCATTCTGATGAACATACAAACCGCCTCCTACGCCCGCCGCAAATCTCGCATTAAGCAAGAAAAGATGAATGGCTTACAAGATGACAGGAGTTTTGAAGAGATTATTAGTTCATTATAAATCAACAAATTAAGTTATTCACAAACTTGTGTTTCACAACTTTGTGAATCACAAGCTTGTGAAATACCAAATATTGTGTTATCTTTGCCGAAAAATTTCTGGTTATGGACAAACCATTTATTTTCGGCGTGCCAGTAGATGACAACCATTTTATAGGTAGAGAGGATGAAATACAGCGTCTTTCTACTAACTTCAAATACGGAGTCAATACCATTTTAATATCACCTCGCAGATGGGGCAAAACCTCATTGGTGAACAAGGTGGCGGCAGCTGTTGCCTCAAAGAAACTAATCGTGGTGAAAACGGATGTGTTTTCCTGCCGTAATGAATACGATTTCTATAACACGGTTTCAGCGGCTGTGTTAAAACAAACCGCTTCTAAAATAGAGGAGTGGAAAGATTTGACTAAAGGTTTTGTTGAACGGCTGGCCCCAAAAATCTCCCTATCGCCTGATCCCGTTTCTGATTATTCTATTTCTTTGGGAATCACGCCTAAGACTCATACTCCTGAAGAAGTGTTGGAGCTTCCTGAGAAAATCGCTCAAAAAAAAGGATGCCATATCATTCTGTGTATTGATGAATTTCAACAAGTGGGAGAATTCCCGGATTCGTTGAGTGTCCAAAAACGAATGCGTACGGCATGGCAACATCAGAAAAACGTGTCTTATTGTCTATATGGTAGTAAGATGCACATGATGACCAACTTGTTCCAAAAGAAGAGCTATCCTTTTTATAAATTCGGTGAGTTGCTGTATCTGAAGCCCATCCCCTTAAAGTATTGGACGGTCTATATCTCCAGTCGGTTTGAAAGCCAAAAGAAACATATCTCAGACGAGCTTATCCGTCGCTTGTGTGAAAATGTGGAATATCAGTCATCTTACGTACAACAGCTGGCTTACAGCACCTTGGTGCTGACAAAGAAAACGGTTACTGATGCGATTCTTGATCAGGCAATGGAGGATTTAGTGAATCAAAATTCAGGCATCTTTATCGAACAATTAAACTCACTGACTACCTATCAGATGAATTTCCTTAGGGCGGTATTGTCGGGTGTGAGCCGTGGTTTCGGAGAGAAAGCTGTTCGCGATACTTTTGATTTAGGCGTGCCTTCAAATATCACTCGGCTGAAAAAAAAGCTTATAGATAAGGAGTTGGTTGAGATTACCGAAAATGGTATTATTATCGGCGACCCCGTTCTCCGTATTTGGTTGAAAAAAATATTATAAAAAATGAAACGAACCTTTTTAGCTATCCCTATCGCTGTCGGGGCGGATTATCCCGCTCTCGTGCAACGTCTCCAAAAAAATCTGGAGCATGAACGCCGTAATATCAACTGGTGCAAGACTGACCAGATTCACCTCACCTTGAAATTTGTAGGCGACACACCCGACCAAGATATCCACAAAATCATTGAAGCTTGCCAACAGGTGGCCCAAAGGCATCAGCCTTTCACCATGGACTTCAACCGAACGGGCATCTTCGGAAGTAACCACTCACCAAGGGTACTGTGGATGGGCATGAGCAACGAACCTAAGGCACTCTATGACCTGGAAGAGGATGTCCTCGATGCCTTTGATGACCTCGGCTATCTCCGCGACCGGCAGAACTTTGTGCCTCACCTCACCGTGTGCCGTATCAAACAGCTCATCGACAAGCCTTTCTTCCAGCAAATTTATCAAGGTATTGAACAGAAGTCTTACCTCCATGCCGATGTCAAGGAGATTGTCTATTTCCAGAGCTTTCTCCAGCCTACCGGCGCCTTCTATAAAGCCTTGAAACGCATTCCTTTGGGATAACTTCTATGAATCATCGTGCCGAGGACGATTAAAATAGGATAGATCTCCAGTCTGCCCAACAACATCAGCAGTGTGCTGAATAACTTCAAAATCCATGACAACCCCGCATAGTTGCCCATGGATCCTACCTCGCCGAAACCTGGCCCCACATTGCCGATACAAGCGACAGAAGCAGAGAGTCCTGTTTGGAAATCCATGCCGGAAAACATGTAAACCACCGCCCCAAGGCCAGCTATCAGCAGGTAAAACATGATGAAGGTCATGACAGTGCTGATATCGTCTTCCTTTTTTGTGTGTCCCGCGATTCTGATATAATCATATTTGTTAGGATCGTTAAGCGAACGAAACATCTCCTTGCAGCCTTTCATGGCTTGCCAGACACGGTCAATCTTGATGCCACCCGAGGTGGAGCCGGAACAGCCGCATACCAACGAGCCAATGATGAGGATGCCTTTGCATAACGGAGGCCACAGGTTGGTGTCGGACGTGGCGAATCCCGTGGTCGTAGCAATGGAGCTTAGCTGAAAAGCCGACACCCGGAAAGCCTCACCCCAGGAATCAACGGTGTCCGTGTTCACCAAGTCGATGCTGAGTATCATTGCACCCAAGAACAAGGCCGCTATAAAAAACCTTACAAGGCTGGTGTTGAAGATGTTGCGTCGATTGCTGCCATTAGGCCAAAACGTGGAAAACAACAGGCTGAAGTTAATGGCAGCCAATAACATAGAGACAATCAAGATGGCCTCGATGACTGGGCTGTCAAAAAAAGCCACACTGTTGTTTTTGGTGCTGAAGCCACAGGTACTACACGCCGACATGGCATGTGTGGCCGCGTCAAACCAGCTCATGCCGGCAACATGCAGGGAGAAAAACGAAATCAAGGTCAAAGCCACATAGACCGTCAAAATCCTGTAAATGAACTGCTTTCTGCGTCCCTGATAAAATTCCTTGGCAATCGTCGATAACTCCATGCCTGCCATGATGGAACGATGGTCATCGTTCGCTGTAATCACAATGGATATCAACGAGACCACCCCGACACCACCAATCCATGAAGTGGCAATCCTCCAAAACAATATGCCTTGTGGCACCGCCTCGATATCGTTCAAGATAGAGGCTCCCGTGGTTGTGAACCCCGACACGCTCTCAAACCAGGCATTCACCACCCCGAACTCATGACCATATAACATAAACGGCAACGCCCCAAACAAGCATGACGCCACCCAGCATCCTGTGACAATGAAATACCCATTGGTGATGCTGATCTTCCGCGTCGGCTTCGTGGTTAACAGACAGACAAGCCCACAGGCCAATGTGAGGCCCCCAGAGATGACCAATGGATAAAAACCATCGTCACAGTGATTGAAAAACGACACTACCGCTGAAATGAGAATGAGTATAAATAGGGCTATTAAGGAAAAACCAATAAATCGTATCGTGATAGTCAGTGTTCTCATGCTTTTTTGTTGAAGTCGCAAAAATATTTAGGCTTTTTTTATTGTTCAATACAATATTATCTATCTTTGTATTGATAAAAATCAATAATCAATGACATTACAACAGTTGGAATACATTGTGGCAGTGGACGAATACCGTTATTTTGTCAAGGCTGCCGAGGTGCTTGGCGTGACCCAATCCACGCTTAGTTTGATGATTCATAAAGTTGAGGAGGAGCTTGACATCACTTTGTTTAACCGTGACACGCATCCTGTGGAAGTCACTGAAATCGGGAGAAAAGTCATCGACAAGGCTAAGATAGTCCTGTACCATGCAAAACAGTTGGTGGAGCTTACTCGTTCGGAGAAGATGCTGTCTTCAGGTTCTTTGCATGTTGGCATGATCTCCACAGTGGCGCCTGTCTTGATGCCCGGGATGTTCAAATATTTGAAAGATTTCTATCCCGAAGTCAAGATGCAAGCCCAAGAAATGGGGTCTGCTTCCATCTTTGACCATTTGAGGAAGGCTGAAATCGACATGGGGCTTGTCACGGGTCCCGTTAACGACAAGGAATTTCTTGAGCTTCCCTTGTTTCATGAGCGTTTTTTTGCATTTGTCACCGCTGGCGAGTCCGGCTCGTTCACGGGTTCCATCCAGCGATCTGAGCTGCGTAACTATCCTTTGTGGGTGATGCGTGACGGTGTCCGTTTGCTCGAGAAAAACACCATCACCACGGATGCGCGTTACACATACGAGGAGATGTATGAAGGGGGGCGCGTCGGCATCTTGATACAAGTTGCCAACGAAAACGGCGGTGTCACTATTGTGCCGGAGACTCATATCCGTTTTCTCACGGAAGATATAAGAAGCCACCTGTGTCCAATCGTCAATCCCGTGCCACAAAGAATCATCAGTTTGGTCATGCGCAAGGACTATATCCATGAAAAGATGATGAACATTGTTGTCAACGCGGTGAAATCATGTGTCCCTGCCGAGCATCATGAACCTCTGCTGAAAGCTGAATACATAAAATTGTAGTTTTTTGAAGGTTTTCAGCGAAGCTATCACTAAAATGTCTATCTTTGCATACGACTCGATGAGTCACTTCATTCAAAAATCATAATCCTAAATTATAATATAATGGAAATCAGAAAATTAGAGCAAATGTTCGAGGTTTTGCGCAGCAAACCCAAGAAACGTCTTGTGGCCGCTTACGCCAACGACGACCACACCATCTGTGCAGTGAATGCTGCCGTGAAAGAAGGTCTTATTGACGCCACCCTCATTGGTGACCAAGAGGTCATCGCGGAGGTGTGCAAAGCCGAAAACATCGACATCAACAGCTTCAAAGTCATCCATGAGCCTGTGGATGTGAAGGCTGCCGCCATGGCCTGCGACCTCATCAATGCGGGCGAGGCCGACATCCTCATGAAAGGTCTGTTGCCCACCGACAAGTACATGCGCGCCATCCTCAACAAAGAACGTGGTCTCTGCCCGCCCAACGTCACGCTGGCTCACGTTGCCGTCATTGAGAATCCTAACTATCACAAATTGATGGTGGCCTCCGACTGTGCCATCATCCCGTTGCCCGACTTGAAACAAAAGCAGACTTTGCTCAAGTATGTCACTGACGTGGCAAAGAAACTCGGTGTCAGCTGCCCCAAGGTGGCCATGATCACTGCCACGGAACAGATGAGCGCGGGCATCCCTGCTTGTGTTGATGCTGCCATCATTGCCAAGATGAATGAACGCGGCCAGATCAAGGGTTGTGTCGTGGAAGGCCCCATCTCCCTCGACCTCGCTACCGACGCTGAGACCGCTGCCATCAAGGGCATGAAGAGCCCTGTGGCTGGCGATGCCGCCTGCCTCGTGTTCCCCAACCTCGAGAGCTCCAACGTGTTCTACAAGTGCTG
>JAEEGK010027731.1_pt1 | contig 11414 bp, 9 predicted proteins | sample 8958771 | NCBI WGS metagenome assembly JAEEGK01 (sample SAMN16246547, study PRJNA631951) | gut metagenome | biome: gut microbiome; feature: rumen; material: SC-attached | host: Bos | place: Iran: Karaj | collected 2018-10 | reverse complement strand
CTCTTGCCAGATTCATTGATCTGGAAGAAGACATAAAGACAAGGAGTATCAACTTTGAAGCATGAATTTTTGATGGACTACAGAGCCACATCCAGTGAAGCAGAAATCTTCTGGGATCTTCCGGAGGATGCAACAAAAGACTTTTCCTACAGCATAATCGCAGATGGTGAACCTGCAGGTGATTCCGATAAAACCCACTTTACGCTTAAAGATCTTTTACCGGAAAAGGACATAGAAGTCGAGGTCATCATGCACTCTCCTAATGGTAATTCCAGGTCTCTTGGAAAGATCAACGTAAGAACAGGCAGCCTAAAGAAACAGATAGTTGTGACCGCGGCTCCCTACAATGCAGTTGGGGATGGCAAGACCATGAATACCTCGGCTCTCCAGAAAGCTCTTGATGACTGCGACAAGAATTCTTACGTATATGTGCCGGCAGGTACCTACCTCACGGGAGCTCTTGATATGCACTCAGATACTGAGCTCTTTGTTGATAAGGGCGCTACTATCCAGGGAAGCATATCCCCTTCCGACTACCTTCCAAAGATTCAAAGCAGGTTTGAGGGATATGAGAGGCTGTGCTACAGAAGTCTTTTGAATCTGGGCCAGCTTGATCACGACGAAGGTTACAACTGCGAAAACGTTGTTATTCGCGGAGGTGGAAGTATCATGGGCGGCGGATGGGAACTGGCAAAATCCTGCGCCAAAATTGAAGCCGAGGACCTGCGGGAGTACATCGCTTCTCTTGGAGATAAGATAAAAGATTATGAGAAGCCTGAAACTATCGCATTTCGCTATAGGGGCAGACTTATCAACATGAGCAACTGCCGTAATATCTGGATTCATGGTCTTACACTTGGCTATGCTCCTTCATGGAATATACATTTTGTGTATTCAGATCAGATTGTAACTGACCACTGCACCATCAAATCCGAGGGAATCTGGAATGGTGATGGTTGGGATCCCGACTCATCAACCAATTCAACACTCTATGCCTGCGATTTCTACACAGAGGATGATTCCGTTGCCATTAAATCAGGCAAGAACCCTGAGGGTAACGTAATCAACAGACCAACCAAGCACATCAGAGTATTTGACAGCATTACTCACTTTGGACACGGCCTTTGCATCGGAAGTGAAATGTCAGGCGGCGTAGAAGACGTCCGTCTCTGGGACTGCGAGATGGGCCCAACCTGGTCAGGAATCGAGATAAAGGCCACCAAGAAGCGTGGCGGTTATGTGAGAAATATCCTCGTCCGCGATATCACTGCCTCTCACATTCAGATGCACTCCGTTGGCTATAACGACGACGGCGAAGGCTCCAAGGTTCCACCACAGCTCGGTGACTGCCGTTTCGAGCGTATGCACCTCCTCGGCCGCTACCTCGACAACAACGCCGGTCACAACGAATGGCACGACTGCCCATCCATATTGTTATGCGGTTTCGACGTCCCTGGATATGAAATAAAGAACATTGAATTTAAGAACATCAAGATGGAGAAACCAGCAGAAGGAATCGAAGACATACATACAGAGTATTGCGAAAATATCACATATGAAGGAATGCAGATCATTCCAAGAAACACAGAACTATAATAAACAGAAGCTGAATGAAGTATCTATAACTATGACATAGTCCGAAAATATGCAGTTCTCGGACGAGGAGATGATTTTCATAATAAAAAAATAGGAGGTATAGCTTTCCGTTATGGGGCAACATGTCTGAGGCGCTTCGCGCCGAGTTTTGCCCCAGGAAAGATATATCTCCTATTTTTATTATTGAAAATCACGACGCAGACGAAAACAAATATTTTCGAACTATGTCATCTTATAAGTACTTCATCAGTTCTGCAATATCTTCCTGGGTTGTGGCCCAGTCGGTTGCGAGACGAATTACTGTGTGGCTATCGTCAAGCTTCTCCCAGAAGCCGTATCGTACGTGTTCTGATAGCTCTTTTAACCTATCATCATCCATAACAATGAACTGCTGATTTGTTGGAGAATCAATATAAAGCTTATAGCCCTTCTCCACAAGTCCCTTGCGGAGCTCTTCAGCCATATCAATGGCATTCTTACTGATATCCATATAGAGATTGTCAGTAAAGAGCGTATCAAACATAAGTCCCAGGAGCCATCCCTTAGCAAGAAGCGCTCCATGCTGCTTGATAACTGGTACTGGGTGCTTAGTTGGAACCTTGTGAGGAAATACAACTGCCTCTCCAAACAGCGCACCAACCTTGGTTCCGCCGATGTAGAATACATCAACAAGTCTTGCGATATCCTGAAGTGTCACATCTGTTCTACGGCTCATAAGTCCATAGCCAAGTCTTGCTCCATCAAGGAAAAGAGGAATCTCATATTCCTTACAGATTCCAGAAAGCTCCTCAAGCTCAGCCTTGGAATAAAGTGTTCCATACTCTGTTGGATGTGAAATATACACAGCACCAGGGAATACCATGTGCTCGTGGTTGTCATCAGCGTAGAAATCAGCAAGGAGCTTTTTGAGATCCTCAGCTTTGATCTTGCCAACCTGATCAGAATAAACAGCGCCCTCACCTTCTGTATTTCCAGCCTCTGTAAAGCTTGGAAGAGTCAAAACCTTGTGCCCTGAAAACTCAATCGCACCAGCCTCATGAGTTGCCACATGTCCAGTCTGAGCTGCCACAACTCCCTCGTAGGGCTTAAGCAGCATATCTATGATTGTCTGATTGGTCTGTGTTCCGCCAACAAGGAAGAATACATCTGCCTCAGGCGCAGCGCAGGCTGATCTGATCTTATCAGCTGCGCTCTTGCAGTAACCATCAGTACCATAACCATCTAACTGTTCGAAATTAGTTTCACTAAGACGCTCCAAAATTCTTGGATGCGCTCCTTTGGTATAATCACTTGAAAAAGAAATCTTTCCAGCCATCTCTAATCTTCTCTTTCTAATTATTTACTGCTCCTTGAACTGTTCCTCACGAAGTCCGTTAAATCTGCAGAAATCTGTCTTTTCCTCAATGGCCTTAACAAATTTCTCAAGACCAACCTGATCCTCAAATTTGAATCTGTCAAAGCTTGGGCTGTCTATATCGAGAACGCCTATAACCTTGCCATTGCAGTGCATAGGAATAACAATCTCTGAGTTAGATGCAGCGTCGCAGGCAATGTGCCCTGAAAACTCATGAACATTAGCTACAAGCTGAGTCCTGTCCTCTTTAGCTGCTGTTCCGCAAACACCCTTACCGAGAGGAATTCTGATACATGCAACCTTACCCTGGAATGGTCCCAGCATAAGAGAGCCTTTATCCATCAGGTAGAAGCCTGCCCAGTTGATATCCTCTAAATTCTCATATAAAAGAGCTGAAGCATTAGATAACACCGGCATAAAAAAGTTCTCATCATCTGCCAGTGAGTTAAGCTGTTTAGTAAGTAAATCGTAATCTGTTAATCCTGCCATTTCTATCATCTCCTATATACAAAGTTTCCTATTCTGCTGATTAATGCAAAAAGGTATGAGGTCGTCCTTGACCTCATACCCACGATTCTAACACCATCTTATCTTGTATACAATCTAAATTTTAGTAAACTACTTTGTTTCTTCCAGTTTCCTTGGCGTGATACAATCTGTCGTCAGCAGTATTCATAAGCTGCTCAGACGTCATTCCTTTCTTATACTCGGCCGCACCGATAGATATAGTAAATCTAATCATTTCATTTCCTGACATAAATTCATTATCTTCAACCTGCTTCCTGATATCCTCAAGCATTGATCCAAACTCTGCATAAGTCATGTTCTCCGGAGCTATCAGAAGGAATTCCTCTCCGCCCCATCTTCCATATAACAGTCCCTCATCAAAATACCTTGAAAAGACTTTCGTGAGCTCTTTTAACGCTTCATCACCTGTAACATGGCCATATGTATCGTTGATCTTCTTGAAAAAATCGATATCTGCAATGGCAACCATCAAATGGTTCTCATCAAGTTCCTGTGCCCTCAAAATCTCTGCATCAAGTATCTTCTGCATTCTCTGCCTGTTATAGATGCCGGTTAAAAAGTCATGTTCAGCCGCCATCTGAAGTTCCATATTCTTCTCCGACATTCTGCTGTTATACGCCGCCGCATAGAACATGATCGCAGAAAACCCCAAAAATGCATTTACATAGTACAAGACACTGGCAACTTCAGGTGATGCATTATAATTGGTTGGTAAAAGATTGTACCGTCCAAGCGTAGTAAGTATCATAAAAGTTCCTACAATAACTACGCTGAATATTCCAATCTGCTTTTTCTGAAATCCATTTAGCCCCGGCAAAAAGAATGGTAAAAAGACACAAGATAATGTACCAAAAAGCCATAGCTGATATCCACACATTATGCCAAGGAAAATGCAGCAACAAACTACATGCAAATACACTTCTAAGACCATTATCCATATCGACAGCAGCACTTTGTTACTGATAATCACCATGATACTTACTACATATGTCAAAATGCTGGCTATGTTTATTAAAGCCATCGGTATACAGCCAAGCCACAGATAGAACAGTTCCAGCAAAATATGCGTCATCAAAAGAGCGATGGCAACTACCACATACTGTTTATCCGAAAGGTAATCGCCACCTATAGTCTGCTTTTGCGTCCTATCACGCATATTAGGTTGTCTGCGTTTATTCTTCATACCATAATTGTAGTGCGGCATGTCTGAATGTTCAAATTAAGAAAATGAAATAATAATTAAATTATTATTATATTTCGTCACACACCTGGAAGATCACGAACTTAAGGTAATATGAAGCAGCGCCACCCCAAAGAATTGGATGATCAGCCGCCTGCTGCCTGAATTCAACCTGCCTTAGGCGCTTGTGCGCATCTCTTGCCGCATCTGCGATAGTCTTTAGGAATAATTCCTCATCCATGAAGTGTGAACAAGAGCAGGTAGCAAGATAGCCTCCGTCCTTAACAAGCTTCATTCCGCGCATATTGATCTCTTTATAACCTGTAGCAGCCTTCTTGATAGAAGCTCTGGATTTGGTAAAAGCAGGTGGATCGAGGATTACCACGTCAAACTTCTCGCCCTTTTTCTCAAGATCAGGAAGAAGCTCAAATACATCTGCGCACTGGAAACTTGCGATCTTCTCAAGCCCGTTAAGTGCTGCATTCTCCTCAGCCTGCTTGCAGCCAAGGTCTGATGCATCTACTCCAAGAACTGATGAAGCGCCGCCAGCTGCTGCATTCAGGGCAAAAGAGCCTGTGTGGGTAAAGCAGTCTAATACTTTTTTACCCTTACAAAGCCCTCTGATGGACTGTCTGTTAAACTTCTGGTCAAGGAAAAAGCCTGTCTTCTGGCCGTTTTCCACATCTACATAATACTTAACGCCGTTCTCTTCGATGAGAACCTTGGTATCAAATTCAGCGCCGATAAAGCCCTTTGTACGCTCAAGGCCTTCAAGCTCACGAACCTTGGCATCACTTCTCTCATAGATTCCCTTAAGCTGAACACCATCCTCCGCGAGAACTTTCTTGCACTTATCAAGGATGATGTCCTTCATACGGTCTGTGCCAAGTGCAAGCGACTCGATAACAAGGACATCAGCGAATTTATCGATTGTGATTCCTGGAAGGAAATCTGCCTCACCAAAGATAAATCTGCAGGAGAGCTGAATGTAATTAGTTTTATACTCATCAATATAATCTGCCATTACAGCTTTTCTGTACTCCCAGGCATCTCTTACTCTTCTCTCGATCAGCTCCTCAGTTACTGGATGATCCTTTTTTCTGGACATCATGCGAACTCTGATCTTGGATTTCTCATTTATAAAGCCATAGCCCAAAAAGAATCCATCAAAATCAAGGACCTCTATGACGTCTCCGTTTTCAAACTTGCCCTCTACCTTATCTATCTCGTTGTCATATATCCAAAGGCCGCCAGCCTTAAACTCTCTGCCCTGGCCTTTTCTCAGTATTACCCTTGCGTCTGCGACTGCGATTTTTGTATTTCCCATTCAATCAATCTCCAATAATTTCTATACTAAAAAACTAGCATCAAAATTTTAGACCAAATATGTTGACAACACAACACATTTAGTCTAAAATCAATTTTGTTGTCGCACCAAAACAAATGAATACGATAATTTATGCGATAGTAGCTTAGTTGGTAAAGCGCCACCTTGCCAAGGTGGAGACCGCGGGTTCGAGCCCCGTCTATCGCTCTTTTTATGCCCAAAACCTCAGAATATATCTGAGGTTTTTATTTTGTCTTTTTAAGCTAGTGCTTTTTTGCCAAATGCACTTGCTACCATGTTCAGGATTTCTTTTTTATCTGCGTTCTTGGAAACATCAGCTACTGTTGATGTTACCTTATCAAGTGCTGAGCTTGTAAGCTTCTCATCCAGTACGTCTTTTACCCAGTCAAGATCATCAAGTGTTTTCTTGCCGGAATAAATCTGCTCGAAAACAAAGGCAGAAGCTTCACCAAGCGCAAATACTATGGCACCGGAGACAAAGCCGTTTACTACTGCTGCGCCGATGTTAACGCCAGGAATAACCTTAAGAGTTGAGGCTATCATCTTGCCTGTAATGCTCACAGTTCCAATATCAACCATGAGCTTTAGCATTTCTTTGGCCTTCTTGGTCTTCTTGATACCCCATATTTTGAAAATAGATTCAATCTCAAGTGATTCCGTTGGCTTTAAAAGCATCACATCTACTACCGGAGATGCTACACTTCCTACCGTAATTCCGGCAAGTGTTGCTACGCTGACAACGGCATGGGACATAGCTCTTTTCCTGGTGAGGTTATAACGAGCAATGTCCTTCTCAGCAGCCTGTAGGCCCTCTGGCAAAAGACTGTTCGTAAGCTCAATAAGCTCTGTGATTCCCATAGGAACTATCAGCTCGCCTTCCTCAGCGGTCTTGGGCTTAGCAACAACGGAGACAACATCCACAAGTCTTGTGGCATATTTTTTCTTGGACAAAAAGGCTTTCTCTACGATTGCCTCTGTTTCATTAACATCATCCGCTGTGTAGGACTGGGTGATTACCACAACTATAGGCACATTTTTCCACACACTTACAGAGTCCATGAAGGCCTCGATAGTCTTAGGAAAGAGCTTGGCTGTAAGTCTGTCCAGACAGAACCATATAACGCTGATCTGGTTATCTTTTCCAGCTTTGATAGTATCTCCAGACCATTTTCTAAGAGCACTGACAGCCTTGCGCTCTTTGAAAACGCCTGGTTCAATGCCAACAGTGTCAATCAATCTGAATGGAATACTTTTGTTCTCGTAAACCTTAAAATCCGCATCGTTCTTTGTCTTGGATGGTACAGGCTTCTTCATGGCCGTTTCACCCAAAATAGCTTTTATCAAAGTTGACTTTCCAACACCTGCATAACCAACTACCAGCACGTTTCCCTTATCCACCGTCTATTCTCCTATTCGTTCGCCATCACATTCTGTAGTTTCTTATTTTTATATAGTTATACGTTTGCAAATATATTATATAACGACATCAACAAAATTTCGACACCAATAATGCATTGACAACACCCGTGTCTTAGTAAAATAATAGAGTATACTTTAATACGTTAATGCAAAGGAGAATGATATGTTTGTCGACACTTTCTGGTCCCTGCTTCCCGCTATCATTGCTATAGCACTGGCTCTTATCACTAAGGAAGTTTATTCTTCCCTGTTCATCGGCATTGTTGTCGGTGGTATGCTGTATTCCGGCTTTAGTTTTACAGGAACAATCGAGCATGTTTTTGTTGATGGTATGATCAGCCAGCTTTCAGATTCCTGGAATGTTGGTATCCTGATCTTCCTGGTTGTCCTGGGCACAATGGTAATGCTCATGAACAGAGCTGGTGGTTCCGCTGCCTTTGGTAAATGGGCAGTACAGCATGTTAAGACCAAAACCGGGGCTCAGATTGCCACTATAGTTCTTGGAATGCTTATCTTCATCGATGACTATTTTAACTGTCTGACAGTTGGCTCAGTTATGCGCCCAGTAACTGATAAGCACAAGATTTCAAGAGAAAAGCTTGCATACCTTATTGATGCAACTGCTGCTCCTATCTGTATCATCGCTCCTATTTCTTCATGGGCTGCAGCTGTTACCGGCTTCGTAGATGGTGTTAATGGTCTTACTCTTTTTGTAAGAGCTATTCCATATAACTTCTACGCACTCCTTACTATCGTTATGATGTTCGGCCTTACTCTGATGAAGATGGATTATGGTCCAATGAAGCAGGCAGAGGAGCATATCAAGGTAAAAGACCTTATCACTTCTGTAGGAGATGGTGAAGGACTTCTTGGTGCCAGCGATCAGCCACATCCTCCAACATCTCAGAAGGGAAAAGTTATCCACCTGATATTCCCAATTGTTTCTCTTATCGTCTGCTGCGTAATCGGAATGATCTACACTGGTGGATTCTTTGAGGGAACAGGCTTTGTTGATGCATTCTCTGGTTCAGATGCTTCTGTAGGACTTGTATATGGCTCTGTTGCAGCACTTATTATTACAATTGTCTTTTTCCTGCTTACTAATGTACTGAGCTATAAAGATTGTATGAACTCTATTCCAGAGGGCTTTAAGAGTATGGTTCCAGCTATCCTGGTTCTCACCTTCGCATGGACACTTAAGTCTATGACAGATTCTCTTGGCGCAGCTAATTATGTAGCTGGAATATTTGAGAACTTTGCAGACAACGGCGCTGTTATGAGCTTCATCCCTGCACTTGTTTTCATCATTGCTACATTCCTTGCTTTTGCTACTGGTACTTCATGGGGAACCTTCGGAATCCTCATTCCTATCGTAGTTAATGTATTTGGTTCAAACATGAATAACGAGCTTATGATAATCGCTATTTCAGCTTGTATGGCTGGTGCTGTTTGCGGAGATCACTGCTCGCCTATTTCAGATACTACTATCATGGCAAGTGCCGGTGCTCAGTGTGACCACATCAAACACGTTTCTACGCAGCTTCCTTATGCAATGACCGCTGCCGCTGTTTCTTTTACCGCATATATCATTTCAGGTTTCGTCAGAAACTGGGTGATCTGCCTTGTAGTTGGAATAGCATTGATGCTTGGAACATTGTTCGTTATTAAGAATCTTAAGAAAGCAAATTAAAAAACTATTGGCCTCAGGTGCATTTTGTGCCTGAGGTTTTTCTTTTTGCCATCAAAAATATTCCTTCGTATAAATGTTTAAAGAAACAGATACGAGCTTTCGATAATAGTTTATATATGGGATTTATCTTTTCCCGAGGAGGATATTATGAGAGACAGAAACAAAGCCGCTTCACTTATAAATGTACTTTTTGCTACAACTATTATTGCAGCTATGGTTGGTTGTGGATCAAAGAGCGTTAACGCTGAAGCGTTAGAAGAAAATATCCAGAGTGCAAGTAATGAAGAAGCTACTGAAGTTGAATTCTTTGATGAGGTAGAACCTGAGGTTTTCATAGATGAGTCAGCTACAGATGCCAGCGAAGTTCTGGTTGATGCAGAGAATATTGATTCTCCTCTTCCAAGATATGAATATCCTGGCCCAGAATACTTCTACACAGTTCTCTATGATTTCCTGAGAGACGAATATGGTCAGCAGTATTCAAACTATGATGTCTGCATTCCTACGCCTTATATTATCGAGATTGATGATTCTGATCAGGACGACATCAAGGTTTATGGCGACTTCTGGATCTACAACTACAATCTTGAGGGTGATACTCTGATGTTCACTTCAGGCGGAAGCTACGCCGGACTTATCCACATAAAGAACGGCGAAGAAGGCTATGAAATTACTGGTATGGATCTTGTAGGTGATGGTTCCGACTTCGAACCTACAGCCAGAGCAATCTTCGGTGATAAGTACGACGAACTCCTTGCACTTTCACTGGATAAGGATGCAAGAGAAGCCACAAGAGCTCAGATCATTGCTAACTATGTAGCAGCAAATGACCTTAATATTACTCAGTATCAAGATTACGGCTGGCCTCCAGTTCAGCTTCCAGCCGAAAACATAGATAATTTCTACAGCCAGCTCGATTGAGCAGCTCTTCTGCTATAATAATATAGTGTAAAAGAAATATTGTATGGCGGAATATCAAAATGAGAATATGTGGAAGTTCAAAAAGAACAATTTCATATATAAAAAAATATGCTGTAGGCATCATTATTGCCAGCTTACTATTTACTGCCTCCAGTTCTCCTGTTTCTGCAGCTAATACCAATGATGTAAATATCATCATGGTCGGAGATATTCTTCTCCACAGTCCTGTTGAGGAAGCAGCTGTAAATGAAAGTGGTGAGTACAACTTCGATTTTATATTTGACCGTACCAGAAAAGACATCTCGACAGCTGATATTGCAATCGTTAATCAGGAAGTCATTATAGGCGGCGAAGAGCTTGGCATTTCCGGATACCCAAACTTTAACGCTCCTTACCAGATTGGCGATGCTCTTGTAAAGGCTGGTTTTGACGTTGTCTGCCACGGAACAAATCATGCCCTTGACCGAGGGAAAAATGGAATTGTTAATAGCTGTAATTATTGGAAAAAGACTCATCCGGAAATAACTGTAGTTGGAATCAACCAGACTGAATCAGAATATTCAAACATAAATATCATCAAGAAAAATGGCATTCGCATAGCAATACTCAATTACACTTATGGAACCAACGGAATCAAGGCTCCTTCCGACATGCCTCATGCTGTAGATACTCTCGAAGTATCAAAAGTAAAATCTGATCTTGCCTACGCTGAGCAAAATGCTGATTTTACTATTGTTTGCCCTCACTGGGGAACAGAATATGTCCTTAATCCAGATTCATATCAGAAAGAATGGACTAAGCGATTCAGGAAATATGGTGCAGATCTTGTAATTGGAACTCACCCACATGTAATAGAACCTGTTGAAATGCTTGAGGATAGCATTGCTGGCATATCCAATAACAAAGGTAATGGCGATATGCTCGTATACTACTCACTCGGCAACTTCGTTAACTGGACTTCCTCCAGTGGCAAAGGCATTGCCAACAGATGTGTTGGAGGCATGGCCCAGATTACTATAGGACGTGATAAAAATGGTGAAGTTGTGATCAAAGATCACGGCATCAAAGCACTTGTGTGTCATCTTCAGCAAGGTCCCAAGGGCGTCTCAGTATATCCTCTTTCAGATTATACTGATGAGCTAGGAAAGAAAAATGCAATCATTGCACAAGACTCACACTTCTCCAGGTTGTATTGCATTGACCTGTGCAACAAAGTATGGGAAACAGCATGGAAATAAAAAGAAATCCAACTATTCAGTTTTTCCGAATAGTTGGATTTTTGGTTTTTCTCATATTATTTTTTGTAGCAATGCCAGAACTGGCTGTTGATCTCCATGACAACTTCGCCGTTCTTTTCAATCTGTTCCTGATAGTATTT
>JAEEGK010027728.1_pt1 | contig 11415 bp, 11 predicted proteins | sample 8958771 | NCBI WGS metagenome assembly JAEEGK01 (sample SAMN16246547, study PRJNA631951) | gut metagenome | biome: gut microbiome; feature: rumen; material: SC-attached | host: Bos | place: Iran: Karaj | collected 2018-10 | reverse complement strand
TAAATAATACGATTTTAATTGTTCTTTTTTTCATTTTTTTTTCTTCCTCGCGCCCCAGTGCGGGCGTCCACATAACAACTGGTTGTACCGCAGCGGGCTTGACCCGCTGTCGGCTACGAACCTTTGTTATGCTTTATTTTATTAGATAAGTTTTTACATAATTCGACTTTAAGAAATAAATTATGAACAAACTATCTTTTATTATTAAATATAAATCTTTTCCAATTGATCCAATTGAATTAGTAAATAAAAAAATTAATATATTTATTATACTTATTAGTATACAAATGCACATAAAAATTATAAATATTTTTTTTACTATTTGTTTTCTGCGAAGTATTAAAATGAAACTCAGTATGCAAATTATTGAAATTATAAATAATAAAAATGATTCAATTAAACCAATATTTCTAATTGCAAAGAATCCTGCAAATAAATATATAAAGAAATCGATAAATAAAATTATATTTATAAAAAGCAAAACGCCTCTTAGCTTATTTGATTTATTTTGTTTTTTTACATTTTTGTTTATTTCATTTCTTTTTTTTATTTTATTGATTTCTTCTTCTGAAATTTTTCTAAATTCTATTTCTTTCTTAAATAATTCCTGTACTTCAGGAATATAATCATTTACTTTAATTATTCCTTCAACAATCAATTTTACATTTGAATAATTCTTAATGTTTTCTTCAACTTCTTTCAAATCCATCTTTTTTCATTTAGTTTATTATTACTAGATTCTTCTACCGATACAGATATTTTGTTCAAAAGTCTACTTGTGAACTTTTACTTTTTCTGCTTCCTCGTCAATACCCCTAAAGTTCATTTTTTTTGCAAGCTTGACTTGCAAAAAAAATATTCCATTTGTTTTAAATAAGATTTACAAATTTCCAAATAATCTTTTTTTCTTATAAAATTAAAGTCTGGAATATTTGAATTTTCTTTAAGTTTATTTTTGGATGAATTTAATTTCATATATGCTATTTCAGTTCGTGAAAATGCACCCCCTTTTACTTTTTTATATTTTTCATAAATTTCTTTACCTTTATTGCTTAAAGAAAAAATATTATCCTTAAACGAAATTAGTGAATATTTCATACCTTTTTCAAAAAAGCTTTTTACCTCGTCGTAATTTGGAATAGCATGTTGATAGAAATCGGCAATCACTATCATTGTTTCATAATCAAATTCATTATTGTTTACAGTTTCACAAAATGATATGAAAATCCAGGCATCACTTTCGGAAAAAAGTATCTGTTCTTCCATTATTATTCTTTTTCCTTAAAGCACCCCAGTGCGGGTGTCAGCATAACAATGAGTTAAACCGCACAGGCCTTGAGCCTGTGTCGGCTTTGAACTTCTTGTTAGGTTAATTTTTACATTTACCAGAATATTCCTTACACTTTTCTTCAAGTAATTTAAAGTCGTTACATCTTTTTGCAAGCGGAGTCGAATTACCATTTTTCATTTTATATTCATAAAGTGATTTTGCATTTTTTAGAATTCTTTCTGTAAGTGAAGTGATAATACGATATTCTGCAGAAAGCAAAGCCTTATAAGACGGATTTGATTCTTTTGAAATATCTACATAAATGCACTGAGACTTTGGAACAGGAAACATATTGTTTAGATTTATAACAGCGTAATTTCCAACTTTAAGGAAATCCATATTATTTTTCATTTTTTTATGTTTCTCTTTGAAAGAAGAAAGAGGTGCAAAATAATCTAATCCATTTACTGTCAAAATAATTCCGATATATTTTCGCTCATTTTCTTGATTTTCTTTTTTGTTATGAAACAAATGTGGAGCAAAAGGAACAAGATGATCAATGTATGAGTTTTCTATTTCATAAATTTTCAAGTTTTCCATATTTTCTCCATAAAAAAAAGGCAAGCTCTAGGCCTGCCTTGTTAAGTTTCGCGCATAAAGGCCGCGATATGCCTCGTGTAAATTCCTTATTAAGGTCAAGGGAAACCTCTTATAACTTGCTCTTTAGAGGAGAGCGAGCCTCACTAATAGAATTTATAACATGGAAAGTATTCCCTGTCAATATAGAAAAAGACTGTCTTGCCCCGGCATAGTAAAAACTTTTTGATTAATAAAAATCTTTTTTTGTTTTCATTAAAGGCATAAATAGAAATGCTGCAATTGCGGAAAATAATCCTATATTTGCAGTTCTTGCATTATTTTTTGTTCCATCTTTATAGCGTTTATCTTTTTCTCCTGAAGTTGCTGCTAATAGTCCAAAGAAAATAATTAAAGGAATAACCACAAGCAATACAACTTTTGTAATTATAGATACTAATGTATAAAGAATAACATCAAATATTCCATTTTTAGCACTTCCTCTGATGTTTCCTATTAAAGAAAAGAGAATACTGATTGAGAAAAAAATCATTGGAATAAATACTACAGACAAATCTTCTTCAAGCTCATCTCTGAAAACAAAGAGAAGGCATACTCCTATAGCTATCATAATAAAATCTTTCCAGCCATAAACTATTACACAATTTGTATTTTCTGATAATTTATATGCACCGATATAAATAAGAATTCCCACTGCTAATAAAATGAACCAAAATCTTCCAGCAAAATCCCAGAACATTGATACTATAGAAGGCTTTGCCAAAGAAATTGTATTAATTAAGTCAATTTCTGTTATATCAGATTTCAGCCCATATTGTTTGATTTTATTTTCAGCCTTTTTATAATATGGATTATCAATATCGGAATCTTTTTTGAAACAATAGTAGGATGCTTCGTAGCATTTTTTCATCAAAGAATCTGAATTATTTATATTTTCGATAGAATAGCCAAGTCTGTAGAAAATCGTTCCATTATAGGTACCAGAAGAAATTGTTTTAAGAAAATATTCTTTTGCACTTTCATAGTTTTCTGCATCATAGTATTCATTTGCAGTATCTAATGATGTTTTTTCAGTTTCACAAAATGCGAAGCCGCAAAAACAAAAGAAAAATAAAATGAGAATTGTTTTTTTCATTTTGCGCTCCTTGTATTTTCAAAATACAAATCAAAGAAATAATTTAAGTCTTCAGCTATTTTTTTATAGCTAATTCTTGAAGGATGCTGCATAGGACAAAAAAGAATTCCATCATTTATTTTTGCCTGCATCTCGTCTGACCATTCAAGTTTTAATTCTGGATAAATCTTGTTTATTATATTTACTCCAGTTTCACCAGTAATAATCAGCATTTTTATTTCAGATACTTTTATAAATTTCTTGAAGTAGTCAATATAAAAAGAATCATTGTAAAATTCGGTAATACCTCTTTTATCTTCATTAACTTGATTTCCAATTGTAAGACGAAGATTAAAATAAAGGCCACATCCCATTTCTTCTATAGATTTTTCCCACTCAGTCTTATCAAATTCTTTTATGATTTCTTCAGAAATATAGGATGATTCATTCTCAAGTTTCCAGTTAATTGCTCTGAAAATTTTTAGAGATTTTTGAATTGTTTGAGCATTGCTCCAGTAATCAAGAATTCTTTTTACAGAAATTTTTTGAATACCTTGTATTTCTTTATCATATGATTCTAAATTGCATAAACCAATTTTATCGTTTTGTTTCCAATAATAATCAAACAAGGGTTCATAGTATAATGCATTTTTTATACCGTTTTCCTTGAAATGTTTGGTCAAGGACTCATTTAATTGTCTCAGAGATTCTTTACTCATAATATTTCCAGCCTTTTAAACTAAAATTGAATATTTTTGTCGGGCTTGACCCGACAAAAATAAAATAAATAGTTTTATTTCTCCCATCTGACATATTTCATTGTTTCTTCCCAAGAATCAAGAAATTTCATATCTGGATCATTTTCATCTTGTGTGTAATCAATAAAGACTGGTTGTAGGATTCCCATATAATAATATGATTTATTTTTATCTAATCCAAGTTCTGCTGCAAGACGTTCTTGTTTTGTATTTAAAGCACCACCACCAGATGCTTCTAGATTTTTTAATTGTTCGTCTGTCAGTTTTTCTTTTGTTTGCATGATTACAAATAAAATATTGCTTGAACCACTTTTTTGAAACGCATAATATCTGTAATTTTCAGCAAATACAGCTGTTGCCATGATAAAGGCAAAAAACAAGACTGTAACAGTTCTTTTTTTCATGATAAATCCTCCTAAGATTTTATAGCCATTCAACGAAAGACCTTAAAGAAAATTTGTCGGAAGATTTACCTTATCAACGATAAGTGGCGCAGTGCGCCATCAACCTAACAACTGGTTGTACCGCACGCGGCTTGACCGCGTGTCGGCTACGAACCTTTGTTATGTGATTTATTTATAAAACTCATTTTGCATTTTAATATACAAACGAATTCTCAATTTCATAAATTGCATCTTTCATCCATCCCATATCATAATTATTATCTGGAGAATATGCTGTATAAATATTTATCTTATGATCCAAAATTTCAATAAATTTTTTTTCATATGATTCCTTATTAATAATATAATCATACACAGAACTCATTGCTACTAATTCAGTCCCGTATTCATATATATTTCCATTATAATAAATTTTATTTTCGAGAACTCTTAGACTAGTATTTTCATTTTTCAATTCATTCTTTGGAATTAATAATTCGGTAAGGAAATTACTTATAACATCATCATCGATTTCATTTACATTACTAATTTTTTTATATTTCGTGTTTCCAATATTTATATATTGATTATCTTCTAGTTTGTAGGTTTCCTTCCCGTTAGATGTTTTTACAATAATAGCTTCATCACTTACATCAAGAATATCTACCGCAAAACCTTCATGGAAATTATAAATACCTTGTACATATTTTTCATTTATGAAAAGAACGTTTGGATTTTCTTCGTCAAAATTTCTAAATTCTTTTGATGCTTTTCTATGTGATTTATTTTTTAGTAAACTGGAAATATATATTTCTGGCAAATAGGTTCCACAATAAGGTAATACTATATTTGTTTCATTATAATTATTCTTAGAGTTTTCAGAACTAACAGTATTGTTATCGCCTTTAATGATTATTGTTTCGGCTGAATCTGAAACAATAATATTATTACTTGAGGTATTTATAACTGCAGTTTCTTCATTCTGAATATTTGTTTTGTTTTCATTTTGAGATTTTTTAGTACATCCTACAAATATTAAACAAATGCATAATAGAATTACTACTTTTTTCATATTTAAATTCCTCAAAAGCGCCCCAGTGCGGGCGTCCGTATAACAACTGGTTGTACCGCAGCGGGCTCGACCCGCTGTCGGCTACGAACCTTTGTTATGTGATTATTTTAAATAACCACTAAAACACCAACCTTTTATGCCAGAATTTTTAATTTTTGGATTAATATCCCAAGCAGTAACCGGTTCTATAATTTCTATATATACCCAATTTCCAGGAATTGAATCTATAACCTCTTCTTTACCAATATCTAAAATTTGTACAAACTCACCAGCTTTCATTGTCTTTATGATTTCACTTGATGTAGTTTCATTTCGTCTTAACCTTAGATTTTCATAAACTAAACAGTTATTACCTATTTTCGAAACATCATAAATAACTGTATTATTATACCTGAAAAATAATTCCATAAAATCTTGTGAACATACTTCTCTTGGATCTATAGTATTTCCATTTTCTGATGGAATCCATATTTCTTCACCGTTTTCTTCATATACATTAAAATGCCCGGCAACATCACTATTATACCCCGTAAGATAATATAATCCATTCTTTAATTTTGTAAGTTCTAGTTTTATATTTCCATAGCCTGCAGGTTTTACACCAGAACAATATTGATATTCATAAATAAGAATTATTTTATCCAAACTAAAATTCTCATTTATTAATTCTATACTATGAGAATTTTGTAGTCCTTTATTATTTTTGTATTTAACAATTTCCTTAAAAGTATTATTCTCAAATAAAAGATATATGTATTCTTCATCCCAGGAAGGTGCACCGACAGTATTTTCGAAATAAGTATTTTTTTCTGAATTCAGTTTTATTATATTGTTAGCGCCGGGTGAAATCAACCATTTTGGGCCAATCGAAAATCGCCAATTACAGACAAATAAAAAAAGCCATTGCCATAATTCATAGAAATGCTCCAAAATGAGTAAGAACCAAAACTACTCGAAAAGGAGCTATGAAAAATGACAATGGACAACAACTAAGTTTAACACAGGCACTGGATCTGTTGAAGAGCAGACAGGGCAAAAATTTCAAAACAGAAGATGTGAACCTCGCAGAACTTGAACGACTCACAGGAATCACACGAGCCAGATTAAGAAGACTCAAGAAGCATGATTTCAAGGAAGTTCCTCACGGCTCTGCCGGAAAGAAACTTTCAGTAACTGTTTTATCAGGTTATACGGGATTAATCGACAACCTTCTGAAACAGAGCGTAACAAACTCAGAAGTATGCTTTGAACGGCTGAAAGATGTCGGCTACAAAGGCGGTATAAGCACTGTAAAGAATTATATTGCTGCGCACCGCCATCTTGTCCCGGCAAAACGACAACTCGTATCTCCACAAGGTAACCGGGGCAGAAGATATTTTACCGGACCTGGAGAAGCATATCAGATGGACTGGGGATTTGTGCATGTTCATGATTATTCTGAAATCGGAACTACACAGGCAGCCTGTTTTGCAATGATCTGTCATCACTGCGGACAGCGTTACGTTGAATTCTTTCCTAATGCAAAGCAGGAAAATCTTTTCATCGGGATGCTTCATGCCTTTAAGTACATGGGAGTTCCGAGGTACGTTCTCACAGACAACATGAAAAGTGTTGTCATAAAACGAGATCAGGAAGGAAATCTAGTATGGAACAGAGACTATGAGCAGTTCATGAAGCTTGTCGGCTTTCAGACAAAACTATGCAAGCCATATCATCCGTTTACAAAAGGTAAGGTTGAAAGACTTATACAGTTTGTGAAAGATAATTTTCTTGCAGGAAGAACCTTCTGGAATGTTACTGACCTAAATGAAAGTGCCCTTGAATGGTGCTCAAAGCAGAATTCAAAATATCATCGTGCGACCGATGGAATACCGGAGGATTGCCATCTAAAAGAATGCAGTAATGTATATACATCATTAAACAAAGATTCTGGTTTATTGCCGTATCTTTGTCCCGAGCGAAGGATTTCATTCGACGGCTTTGTAAATTACGAAGGCCGTCGTTTTGGAGTTCCCTATTATTACCCGAAGAAGACTGTAAGAGTAAACAGAACGGCCCGTCAGCTTACTATTTATTCAGATGATCTTTCTGAATGTCTTATAACTCATGAAGTCACATGGAGTAAGAAAGACCGTTTCTGTAAAGACCAGTATGCAGTAGAACAGCCGGAAGAGTTTCCAACTGCTACAGTAAAAACGGTAATAAAGCAGCTTGAAGAAAGCAGTTATGAACTGAACTTTGACAGTTTTGATTTCAGCGTGGAGGATGATGATGAATAACATTGAGGCATTAAGAAAAAGTTTTGATGAATTGAGATTAAGAGTACCTGCAGAAGATTTTGCAGCCTTTGCCATGGAGAATGATTTCTCAGAGGAAGTCATAGAAGCAATAACACAGACATTTGAAATGCTTGTGCAGAAGAAACAGGAGATGTCTATAGATTTTCTTCTCAAATGCAGCAGGCTTCCTTTGAAAAATCCAAGGACATTTGCAAACTTTAAGTTTGATGATGTAAAAGGTCGCGATGTCGAGAGGCTAAAAAGCATACAGAGCCTTGCTCCGATGTACTCGCACAAGAATCTTGCTTTTATTGGTCCTGCAGGAACTGGAAAGACACATCTTGCAATGGCCTTTGGTTATGAATGCTGTCAGAAAATGATGAAAGCATATTTCATTAAGATGACGGAATTAAATGACCTGTTTACGGAAGCAAGAAAGTATGATCGAGTCAGTCGAGTTATGACAAGACTTATTAAACCGTCATGTCTGATTATTGATGAAGTCGGACACTGTGTTTTTGATGCTGAAAACACAAGACTTTTCTTCGACCTGATTGACCGCCGCTACCACAAGGAAGGTTGTTCGAATATTGTTTTTACAAGCAACAAACAGCCCGTTTCCTGGCGTCAAAATTTCACCGAAGAAGAAACTCTGCTTTGTGCATTGGACAGAATTTTCGATGACTCTCTGATTTTTAACTTCAACGGCGACAGCCATCGCGGCTTGAAACGTGAAGTTATTTCTCTCACTACTAAAAAAATAAAGGCCGCTCCAGTAATGGAACAGCCTGAATTACTCTAAAAAGGAGGTCTGACTCGGGTAGTTTTGGTTCTTTTCGTTTGTCAAAATTTGGCTTTTTCCGATTGGCGCTACGTGGCTTTTTTCGCCTGACCCGAACACTAGGAAATGACATTGAAGTTTTATCAAATAACTCAGGAATTCTTCTTGTAAATGAAAAGGAACGACAGATAAATGATAAGAATAAGGATTTAGCAAATACTAAGACTAGGAAGGATAAATATATTTCTAGTGTTTCTATGTTAAATCTATTTATTCCGAATTCTGAGGATGATTTTGCAAAGATTCAAAAATCTGCAAACGAATTATTTAATACAATAGAGAATGATAAGGAAGAATTAAAACAACAAGAAATTGATATAGAAATAAATAAACGCGATTTGTCTGCAAAATATAACGGATTAGAAGAAGAATTATCTTCTTTAGGAACAAGAAGTTCAAATATTCCTAACAAAAACATAAGTATAAGAAAACAAATAGCAGAAGGAATAGGAATTTCAGAACAAACTATTCCTTTTGTAGGAGAATTATTACAAGTTAAAGATTCCGAGAAAGACTGGGAATATGCTATAGAAAGACTGTTGCATAATCTTGCTTTGACATTACTTGTAGATGAAGCAAATTATAAACAAGTAACAGAGTACGTAAATAACCATGATTTAAATGGAAGAGTCGTTTATCTTCGTACAGACTTACAGCTTGGGGAAGGTATACCAGAAGTTAGTACAAATACAGTTTTAGGTAAGTTATCTGTAAAAGAAGGAAATGCTTTTTCATCCTGGATAGAAAAACATATATATAATAATTGGAACTATATATGTTCTGATGATTTTAGTGTTATTTCTAAACATGATAAGGTTCTTTCGATTAAAGGACTTTATAAAAACGGTATAAAACACGAAAAAGATGATTCCCCAAATTTACGACAAAGAACAAATTTTGTATTGGGATGGGACAATCTTGATAAACGAAAAGCTTTGTCTACTCAGATAGAAAATATTCGAAAAGAGCAGAGCTCTATAGAAGAACAACGGAATACAATTGAAAATGAACTTAAAGAACTAGAAATTAAGACAGATTGTATCAAGTCAATAAATGAATTCAAATCATTTTATGAAATAGATACTGATTCAATCATAATTCAAATACAAAAGCTTATTGAAGAAAAGAAGCTCATCGCCGAAGAAAACAATGTTGTTGAAATAGAGAAAAATCTTTCTTCCAAAAGAGATAGAAAGAAAGATTTAGAAAATCAACGAGATGAACTTAATGGTAGAATAGGTGAATATAAAAAAGATATAGAGAATAAAACAGAGTCATTAAATAATAGTAAGGTAGTTTGGAATAGTCTTATACAGGCAAAGCCCGAAGGAGAGTTACTTACTCTCATAAATAATTTTATTGGTGATTACGAAATTAAATCTATACCTGTAATTAAGAAACTCGATTCTGAACGAGAAAGAATTAGCAAGAGAATAGATATTGATCTAAAAACCGAACAGAAATCTTACGCTGCTTATAAGAAGAATCTTGGAGACTACATGCGTAATCTAACAAGTCCAAAGGAAGCGGACAAGAGAAAGTACGGAGATTGGACAATTCAATTTGCTGATCTTCAAGAGGATTATGATTATATTGCTGATTGGATTAATTGTTATGAACAGTTGAAAAAGGATGAACTTCCAAAATACCAGAAGCAATTCAAAGAATATTTAAATCAGAATCTTAATGCTGATATTATTAAGTTTAAGAATTTCATTGATAACGGGAACCAGGAGATTAACAAAGCTATTGCGACATTAAACACAAATCTAAAGCAGATTCCTTATGGCGATGAACCAAAAACTTATCTTCAGTTACGAAGAACAGATAACCGTGATCAGAAAATTATCGAGTTTAATCGAATGCTAAAGAATGCTATTCCAAACGCTGCCGGTTATCAAACAGAAGAAGAGGAAGAAAAGGCTTTTAGACGAATAAAAGACTTTATTGACTTCGTAAAAGAGAATGAAAAGAATCGTAAATATATTCTTGATTTACGTAACTGGCATAGTTTTGGTGCGCCAGAATTAAAATATGAAGATGATTCAGAGGCTAATTACCATAGTGATAGTAATAGTTTAAGTGGCGGTGAAAAAGCAAAATTGACATATACAATTTTGGCCTCAGCTATTGCATATCAGTTTGGTATAAATGATAGTGATAGCTCAACACGTTCCTTGCGATTCGTAATTGTGGATGAAGTATTTAGCAAGAGTGACAGTGTAAATGCACAGTATGCAATGCAACTCTTTAAGCAACTTGATTTACAAGTAATGATTGTAACTCCTTTGGATAAACTAAATATTGCTGAAGAATATATTTCTTCTGTTCACCAAGTTCAAAAGATAGGAGATTCTTCAAGGGTTATTTCTTTAACAATGGAACGATTTAGAGAAAGTAGGGCAAAGATGGAGGCTGAAGAACATGATTAGTCCTAATGAAATTAAAGTAAAAGCCTCAAAAAAGTTTAAAGACTTCTTATCACATGAAATAAATGTAATGTTCAATAAGTCTGACGATTCCTTTTTCCCTCTTATAATTAGAGGAGATACAGGAAATGTTAATGATGAACTTCTAGAAAGACAGAAGGAATTACAATTTTTAATTGGCAAAAGCAAAAACACAACGGGAAAGGGATATTCATTAGACTTAGAAGAAGTTAATTCTAGAAAGAATGGTATTCAAACTAATATTAAGAGAATTTTTTTTGAAAATAAAAAAGACTTCCTTCAGCTTATTGGAGAAGAAAACTCTTATATATCATTCCAGAAATCTTTAGAAATAATACAAGCCGAGATGAAACCTGCAGAATCGGTTTTTTATGAATGGGCTTTATTCCATATTTCTGATTTATGCAAAACTGTTGAAGACGGCTTTTGGAATAATATATGCAAGTGTGCTAACTGGCTTAATAGTAATTATGGTACGAATTTATATATAAGAGAAATTCCGTTGCCTATACACACAAAATTTATTGAAACTAATAAAGCATTGATAAAAAGTTTAACAAATAAAGCAAATTCAGATTTAGGCTTTGAAGATACTTTTGGCTTAAAAGCTAAACCTACAATTATTCGAATCCGGAGCTTAGACAAAAATAT
>JAEEGK010027726.1_pt1 | contig 11416 bp, 7 predicted proteins | sample 8958771 | NCBI WGS metagenome assembly JAEEGK01 (sample SAMN16246547, study PRJNA631951) | gut metagenome | biome: gut microbiome; feature: rumen; material: SC-attached | host: Bos | place: Iran: Karaj | collected 2018-10 | reverse complement strand
GATTATTCTTTATATTTTCCAAATTTTTTTTTTTTCTTTATCCTTTTTAATCAAAGCACAAATAACATTACCTAAAACACTTAAACTTTTATTAATACATTTTAATTCATTTAAATGAGTTTTTTCATATTTTTCATTTCCATCATATTTTTCACTTCCAGCTAAATCACAAAAGGAAATTTTACTCATTAATTCTTTACTTAAATTATTATAATATATTATAAAAATAGTATGTGATCTACTACTCATAAAATTTTTATTAGTTTCTCTTTTTTTTCTATTTAATTCTCCTTTTTTTAAAATTTGAAATACATCATAAAATGTTTTTACTATAATTTCTTTTGCTCCAACAATAATAATTCCTTTCTTTTTATCATCTCTTAATTTTAAAGGTGGTTGTTCAAAAATTTTTTCAGATTGATTGTTTTTTATATTTGAGATTTTAAATTCTTTATTTTTTTCTTTTATATTTTCATAAGCATAATTATCAATTAATAAATCATAAATTTTTTCATTATAAACTTGAATATAAGAAACATATATTTTAATTTCATCATTTGATATTTCTAAATTTTTAAAAAGTTCAATTATTAATCTAGGAATGATACCATTAGAATCAGAAAAAGGATTAACAATAAAATTAGGTTCAACCAAAAAATTAAATTTATCTGAGAAAATATTTCTGACTTGATAATTATCATTATTATTATTATTTTCATTATTATTATTATTATTATTATTATTATTATAAGAAGTATTAAATAAATTATTATTAAATGTCCAATCACCTCCAAATATAGTATAAGTTTTTCCACTTCCAGTTTGTCCATATCCTAAAATTGTACAATTAATTCCTTCGAAAATTGAGTTTAAAATTGGCTTTATAAATTCAAATATTTCTTCTTGATTTGAATTTTGATAAAAAATTTTATCGAAATTTGCAATTAAAGTTTTTTTACCTTTTGTTAAAGCCAATTTGCTTTCATTACTTTCTTCATATTGAATTATTGAATTATGTTGATTTTCATTTAAAATAAATGGTCTTATTCTAACTGCTACTTTTATATTTTCCATATTTTATTATATATTAATTTAATTAAAGAAGTTTTATTTTTTTTAAAATATTTATTTTTATAATATATTTATTTATGTTTTTATTAAGGAAATAATATTTTTTATTTAATTTAAATGATTATATTTAATGGGAAATATAAATGAAAAAAATAATGATTCTGAAAAAAAGAAAAAATGGTTTAAAAAAATTAAAGATGAAAAATTAAATATTATATTTTATATTCCTTTTACTCTTTATGAATGTGAAAATATAGATTTAAATTTAATAATTGAAGAAAAAGACTTTAATGAACTTATTTTTTGCGAAGAAATAAATAAAATTTCAGATAAAGTTTTTCGAATGAATAGATTTAATGTGTATCAAAATAATTTTGAAATTTTTTCTTCTTTTGATAATATAAAATTATTTTCTTATGATTCTTTATTTGATAATTGGAAAAATTCAGAAAATGATTTTTTAAAAAGATTTATTTATCATATTAGATTAATGGATAATTTTTTTATCGAAAAATGTAATGGTTACTTTTTAAATGAAAAAAATAATTTTTCTTTTGAAGATTTAAAAGATATTTTAATAAAGGAATTTAAAAATAATGAATTTTTAAATCCTTATATTTCAAATTATTTAAATTTAATGAATGAAGATAATATTTTTGAAATATTAACACAAATGATTTCTGAAGAAGGAGAATTATATAATATAATAATAAATAGAGAAAAAAATAATTTAGTTATTTTTACTTTATTATTTTTATTTATTATTGATTCAATTTCAAATTTATCTATTTTATCAGAAAAAAATTTATATGCTTATCTATTTGATTTAAATAATATTTTTGAAAACGAAATTTTCACTCCAGGAAATTTAATAACTAATAAAAACTTTATTTCAGTTTCAAAAAAAAAAAATTTTTTCAAAGATAAAAACCATGTTGAAATTATTTTAGATAAAAATTTAGAAGAAAATCAATTTTTTTATTTAAATTCGAAGATAATTGATATTTCACTTTTAAGTTTATATAAACAAGAAGAAGAGATTTTTATAGAGCCTAATTCAATTTTTGAAGTTTTAAGTTTAGAGAAAAAAGAAGATAAAACTTTTAAATTAAAGTTAAAATTAATAATAGATTTTAAATCAAAATATTTATTCAATAATACAATAAATGAAAAAATAAGAAAAAAATTTGGAGAAAATTTTATTTTTTTTTCAGGAATATGTTATTATAATATTAAAAATACAATTGTAGAAATAAAACAAGTTAAAAATATTATTTCTTTAGATTTATCAAATTGTGGTTTAAATGATAATGAATTATTAGATTTAATTCCTTTTATTTGTAATTTTACTTTTTTAAAAAGATTAGATTTATCTCAAAATAATTTAACTGATGTTTCAATTGAAAATTTAACTAATATTTTTTCCTTTATTCAATATTTAAATTCATTAATTTTAAATCAAAATAATTTTTCTGATTCTGGAATAATCATTTTATCAGAGAAAATACATTTATTAAAATATTTAATTAATATATCTTTAGAAAATAATCATATTAAAAATGAAGGAATAAAAAGTTTAAGTAAAAATATTTTTCAAATGAAAAAAATAAAAAAATTAAATTTATCAATAAATTTAATATCAAGTGAAATAAATTTATTTTGTTATTATATATCAAAAATAAATCATTTATCATATTTAAATTTATCAAAAAATAATATTCAAGATGAATATATACTTTATTTGACAGAAAAATTTCAATTTCTTCCTAAATTAATATATTTAAATTTAAGTGAAAATTATATTAAAACAGAAGGAATGAAATCAATATTTAATAATATAAAATATTTAAAAGAATTAAGATATTTAATTTTATATGGAAATAAAATAGGAATTGAAGGTTCAAATAGTTTAAAAGAAAATATTAAATTTATTCCAAATTTAAAAGAATTAAATTTAGGCTTTAATATAATAACAGATGAAATATTTAATATTATTATTGAAAATATTAATTCAATTAATAATATTGAAATTATTAATTTTAGAGAAAATGCAATTAGTTCAAATGGAATAATTAATTTTGTTAAGTTAAGTGATAAATGTTTTAATTTTCAAGAAATTAATTTTTCTTGGAATAAAATAAATGAAGATTGCTTTGAAAGTTTATGTGAATTTATTAAAAAAAATAAATTTTTAAGAAGAATTAATTTAAATAATAATTCAATCAAAAATATTGATTGTTTAAAATTTTTAGTTAATATTCAAAATATTAATATTAAATGGAATTTAAATAATAATATTAATCAAAGTGAAGATGCCGAATTTATTTTTGATATTGATAAAGATAGAAATATAATTAATAAATATTTTAATTAAATTTTTTAAATTATTTTATGAAAAAAAATTATATTTAATCATTAATTTTATTATAACTATTTAAAGAAGAATAAAAAGGGAAATTTATAAAATTAGAATTTGAATGATAAGTAATATTTGATTTATTTTTTAAATTTTTTTTTTCTTTATTCTTTAAACTAAAAATAGGTTTTTTTTCAAGATTTATCCAATAATTATTTGATAATTTGAAAGAATTATTTATAAAAGAATTATCTAAACTTTTTTTTCTATTCATTATAGGAAAATAATTTTTTTTTTCTGTTTTTTTATTATATTTATTTTTATTTCTTTGATAAGAAGAATCTTCTAAATTTAATTTCATAAAATGTAAATTTATTTTATTTAAATGAGGAGAATCAATATTTTTAAAATTTAAATTATCATTTTTTGAATGACCAATTAAAAATATTTTTTCATTTTCACAAATGCAAAAATTATTTCTTTTTTTAATAAATTGATTTAATTTATTATTTAAATTATATATTTCTTTTAAATTTTTTTTATTTTCTTCTTCTAAATTATGAATAGCTATTTTTAAATTTGAATTTTCTTTTCTTAAAATAATAATTTCATTTTCTTTTTTATCATTATCTAAAAATTTGCCTCCTTCAAATTTAACTTGTTCTTTTAAATATTGATAATTTTCAGCTATAATAATATATTCACTTAATTTATTTTCATAAGCATTTAATTGTAATTCAAGTCTTAAAATTTGTTTAATTAAATTTCTTTCTTTAAATTCAAATTTTTGTAAATTTTTTTCATATTCAATTTCATTAAAATTAATTACTTTATTCTTTTTTTCTTCTTTTTTATTTTCTTCTACTTTCATATTTATTAAAATTGAAATTGATTCTTTAATATATTTTATCAATTGTTTTATTGTTATTTCATTTATTTTTTCTTGATATTCTTCCATTGAAAACTCTATTTTTATTTTTCTTATTTCACTTATTATTTCATAAAATAAAGAATATAACATTTCTTTTATTTCAAATTCAGTATTATATTTTTTTTTATTATCATCCATAAAATTTTATTATTATATTTTCAAAATTTAAATTAAAAAATAAACTTTCCTTGATTTTTCCAATTAAATATATTTTAAACTTTATTTTCAAAATAAAAAATAAAATATATAAAAGAAATTAAATAATAATCGAAAAATATTAAATGAAATTAGTAAAATTAATAGAACCTATTTTTACAATTAAAGGACACTTGTATAAAATTAACAGAAAAAAAAAAATTAAAAAAAAGATATAATAAAAAAATTAAAAAAAAATTTAGTTATTTTTAGTATATCCAATGGAAATAAATATTGGAACAAATCTTCAAAAAAAATAATGAAATCAAAAGAACCATTAAATGTAGATTTAGATGATGATGAAATTTTAACTTTTTCTCCAGATAAGTTTTTAAAAAAAAAAAGGAAAAATGAATCTTCACCACTTTCAAAAGATAATTTAAAAAAAAAAGAAAGTCATATTATAAGAATTCCTCTTAATGAAAAGAAAAAAAAAGATATTTTAATTGATAATGAAAAGATTAATTTTATAAGTAAAAAATTAAAAGAAATTGAAAATGAATTAAAAAATATTTTTTTAGAAAATGAAAATGAAGATGAAGAAATTGATTTAAAAAATAATGAAAAAGATAAAAAAGAAAATAAAGTGATAATCCCTGATATTTTCAATTCAGAAGTTAAATTAATTATTCAAGAAAAATTTGATTTATTAAATTTATTTATTACAGATATAACAAAAATATTATATTCATTAAATAATTTTTCAAAAAATGAAATAGAAGAATTTAATTTTGCAGAAGATTCAATAAAAAAAATATTTGAAAAAATAAAAAAAGCAAATGAATTAATTGAAAATTTAAACTTAAATATGGAAGATTATTTTAATAAGATATCTTTATTAAAGAAATCATATAAAGAAATAGAAAGATTCTATCAAACAAATAAATTTCCTGTTTCTGAATTAAACTATATGAAAATATTTCTTGATAATGAATATGACAAATACCATGAAAATTTTTATTTCTATGAAAAAATAAAAAAAATCATTCCTTATTTGTGCAACAAAATTATAATTAACATTCAGAATCAAAAAAAACTAAAGCAAGTTAATTACAAATTGACTAGCTATTATACATACTAATAATAGTAGTGTTTTTTATATATTTTATATATCATTTACTTGTTTATTTAATTGTAAAAGAGTATTTTTATTTAATTTTTTGAATTATAAAATTAACTTTTATTAGTATATTTTTTATTAAATCTATTATTATTTTTTTTTTACTTCATTTAATTTTTGAATTTGAGATTATATTAATTAAATATTATGAATTAAATATAATATAAAAAAAAAATGAAAAAGAAGTTAAAAGTAAAAAAATTTCCAAATGGTTTAAGTTAAAAAAAATAATTTTAATAGTTTATTAAAATTTCTTTTATCAAAATAAAACAAAAAAATATATATAAAAAATGTCAGAAAGCCAAATTTTCATTTCATCAAATTTAAGATGTGAAAAAAACACTTTTGAAAAGGAAATATTAGATAATTCAAATATAAGCGAAAAATCAACAGAAACAGAAAACGAAGAAGAAAATATAGAAAATTTAAATAAACCAAAATATTGTAAATTATCAGAAAAAATTAATGAAACAATTGAAAAAATGATTGAAAATAATAAAAAAAATAAAAGAAGAAAAATTATAAAAGATAGTTTCACAGGAAAAACTCTTCCAAAGATATTATTAAAAGAATATATAAATAGAATTATTATTTATACCGAAATTGAAAAAAACACTTTAATAAGTAGTTTAATATATATTGATAAAATTGATAAAAAAAAACCAATTACAGAATTTAATGTTCATAGAATTTTTTTTACTGCAATTTTAATATCTATTAAATATAATGAAGATGATATTTTAAAAAATGATTATTATTCTAAAATTGCTGGAGTTAGTTTAAATGAAATTAATAAAATGGAATTTGATTTTATTAATCTTTTAAATTTTAATTTATATATTGATCCATGTATTTTTGAAGAGTATAAAAATTTAATTTAAATTTTTTAATCAAAAAAGATTATTTTTTGTGAATATTAATTGATAAATATTTATTAGTTTTATTTATTGTTGTTAATTAAAATGGATTTTTTAAATATTAGATTATAAATCCATTTTTTATCATTAAAAACTTTGCTAATTATATAATTTTTGGGTTTTTTATAAAGAAAAAATTTGTAAATTTTAGTTAATAAATTAAAATTATTTTATTGTGTTTATAATTATTAAAACAATTATAAAAAAATAAGATATTTATATATATAAATTAATTAAATTATCCAATTTTTTAAATTTGAATTAATATTATGTCCTCTTCTACTTTCCATTCCAAATAAAATATTATTATTATTATTATTATTGATATTATTATTCATATTATTATTATTATTTCTGAACATTTCAATATTATTATTATTATTATTATTATTTAAATTTCTATTAAAAGAATTATTATTATTATATTCATTGTTATTATTTCTTCTTAATCCAAAATCATTTTTCACTTTAATTGGTTTTTGTAAATTAAATTCATTATTAAATTGAAATTTATTATTTTGTTTCCCTAATTTATTTTCAGTTTCTTCAATAAATTTTCTAGCACTTCTTCTCTGAATATTATTATTATTTTTTGTTAATCTAACTTTAGTATCAAAATCTAAATTATTATTAAATTTATTAGGAGAATTTCCTCTTGAACCAGAATTTAAATTTGTCGAATTTTCTCCACTTGAAGAATTATTATTTGGACCTAAAGGAGAATTATTATCTTTATTATATAAATTATTCATTATTGGATTTCTATAGAAATTTGAAGGAGAATATTCATATTCATTTCTTTTTTTATAAACATCATATTTATTTAAATCTTGATTTTCTATATTATATTTATTTAAATTATTATTATCTATATTAAAATTATTTAAATCTGAATTATTAATATTATATAAATTTGAATTGTTATTTTTTTCCAAGTTAAATTTATTAAAATCTGTACTTATATTATTATCAATATTATATTTATTTAATTCTAAATTTTGATTATTTTCAATCTTAAGTTTATTAAAATCAGTGCTAATATTATTATCAATATTATAATTAGTTAAATTTGAATTATTATTATTATTTTCTATATTATATTCTTTTTGATTTTCATTATCAAACTTATTTTTTTTGTTTTCTAAATTAAATTCACTATTTTCTTCAATAATAACATCTTTACCTTCCATCATAAAATTACTTGAACCAACTCCAAAATTAAAATCATTTTTTTCTATTTCAAATCTTTTATCTTCTTCTCTTTTTTCTTTTTTTAATTTATTAATTAATCTATCAAAGCCTTCAGTATCATTTAATATTTTACTAATATTAGTTTCATTAAAACTAATTTTACTATCAATTAAAGAACTTTTTTTATTTTCTTGATTTCTTTTTTTCTTCTCTTTAATACATATATTACTAATATCATATAATTTATTATTTCCATTATTATCATTATTAATACTTTCATTATTATTATTCTCATTAAAAGAATTATTATTAAAATTATTTGAATAATTTCCATTAAAATCTTTACTTTGAAAATTCTCTATACTATTATTTCCATCTAAATGTTTACTATCAAAATTTCTACTAATAAAAATATCATTTTCGAAATTTCTACTGAAATTAACATTATAATTATCATTATTTTGATTAAATTGTAAATCAATATCTCTTTCATAAATATTTTTATCAATTTTATCAAAAAATTTATGTCCTAATAAGAAATTAGCATTAGGTCTTTTACTAGGATCCCATTGTAACATATTTTTAATTAAATCAAGAGCATCATCAGAAGCCCCATTAATAACATTTTTTAAATCAACTTTAGAGGAATTAGACAATTTAATATTAAGTTTTTTACACAAATTAATTCCTTCATTCCATTTGTCAGGAAATCCTAAAATAGTATTAATTTTAAATAAAACCTCTTTTTCATTATTTCCGAAAAAAATAGGAATAGGATGATTATACATTTCAGCAATAATACAACCTAAAGCCCAAATATCAATTGGACTATTATAATTATTACTTTTTAATATACATTCTGGTGCTCTATAATATCTAGTTGAAACATATTCTGTATATGGAGGAATACTTCTTATTTCTCTTGCTAAACCAAAATCTGCTATTTTTATTGTTTCATTTTGTGATACTAAAAGATTCTCAGGCTTTAAATCTCTGTGAAAAAAACCATATTTATGCATTAATGATAGTCCCAAAAGAGTTTCATATGAAATTTTACGTATTTCATCTTCTGATAATTTCTTTTTCTTCTTCATTAATTCATATAAATCTTGATCCATGTATTCAAATATTAAATTTAATGTTCCTGATTCTTTTATATATATTATTTGCTTTAGTTTTATTATGTTTGATATTCCTTTCTCAAATGGAATATTGTTTAGTTTTTGAAGTGATTTACATTCTCGAAGAGTTAAACATTCAGAAAAAGATGTATATTTTTTTTTTAAGGTTTTTATTGCTACATATGATTTAGTTGATTTTTCTAATGCTTTATATACATCTGCGAAGCTTCCTCCTCCTAGACGTTCTATAATTTCATAGTCTTCCATTTTTTTTTTTGTTTGAAACTTTTTTTATTTTTTTTTTTGTTAATTTGATTTTAAAATTTTTTAGGAATTTTTTTTCTTAGTAATTTTTAATATTATATGTTTAATTTAATTTTAACTAATTTTTTAATTGGAATTTTATTTTCCATAATTTGATATTAATAAAATACTATATATTCCAAACAAAATTACTAACACAATATAAATATTAAAAATTATAAATTTATAGTAAAGGAACAAAAACTTTATCTTCCAAAGGTAAACTTTCTTTTCCAAAACTTTCAATAGCATAAATTTGAATATCATATTCTCCAAACAATTCATCATTTAATTTAAAAACAATAAATTCTTTTCTGTCTTCAGGCATTAAATAAAAATCAGAAAAATACAAAAATTCTTTTTTAAATTTAAATCTACTAAATACAATTCTATAAGAATGAACAAAATTTTCATGTTTAGCTTGTAAAAATTTAATATGATTATATTTTTTTCCTTGGAATTCTACTTGATAAACTTGAATATTTTTTTCTTCAAAGAAAGGTTCCAAAGAATTTTTTTCTCTATCAACATACATAAAATTATTTTTAATAATTGGAAATTGAATAATCCATTTTTTATGATAAAATTGATTTTTAGGTAAACTAATTCTTAAAATTTCCATTTGTTGATCATTAATATTAATAATTAATCCCATATAATTTAAAGTAGCAATTTCATTATGATTAAATTCATTTAAAGGTATAGGTCCATTTTCTTTTCCTGTTTCTAATTCAATATATGAAGTTGATTGAGTTTGAATTGAAGTAAAATTTCCTTGCCAAATACTTCTCTCATCAATTAAAGAAAAATGACTATGTCCACTTATATGAACAACTTGTTCATATTTATTTAATGCATCTTTTATAAAGAAATTTCCCCATTCTTCACTTCCATATACTGTTTTTTTTGCATTCACATGTGTTATTACAAATATTGGTTTTTTTAATTTATTTTCTTTATTTACTTTTTCTATTTCTTTTTCAAACCAAAAATAATTCAAATTACATGTTTCCATTGAATAATCACCATGACCCCAATTTATAAAATGATATCCATTTATTATTTTATGACTATATGGTTTTTCTCCTATAATATTATAAAATAATTTCTGATGATAAGAAGGAAAAAAATAATTCCATCTATAATCATGATTTCCCATTATAAAATTATATATTGGACGATTTTTTTCATCTGGCCATGTTAAATCTAATGCTTTTTTAAATAATTTAAATCCATATTTTGTACCTGTTTGAACTTCATCTCCTGCAAAAATTAAAACTTCGATTTTTTCATTTTTCATGACCTGTAAACTTTGAAGAAGATGTTCATATGAATAAGGAAACATTTTATCTGAAGAAGATGATGTTAATTGGGAATCAGACAGAATACCTATTTTTAAATTATGACTGTCTCCTATTGTATATGTTGATGGAGATGAATATGGGTTAAAGTACCATTTGTTAATAGAGAAGTAAAATAGATTTAGGGTACTTAGGTATGCTAATAATTTATAAGTGAAAGAGGTTAGGGAAGACCACATTTTGTTTTTTTTATGTGTTTTTTTAATTTTTTTTTTTTTCAAATATTTTGTCTATTTTGTTTATATTTTTTAAGAAGAATTATTTATAATATAAAAATCTCTATTGTTTATTAATTTAGATAAAATGAAAAAAAAAAATGAACAATCTTCTTTCATTGAGTTTTTAGAAAATATAAACATATATGGAATGCCATTTTCAATAAGATACAAAAATAAAACAACATTTAGTTCAAAGATAGGAATAATTTTAAGTATAATAACAATATTAGTAATTTTATCATTTACATTATATTTTTTAATTGAATTAATAACTTATTCTTCATTTACAGTATTATTTTGTAATGATATAAGTAAATTACATTCAATAGATTTAAGTAATATTCCAATAATGTTTCATTTTCTGGATTTACAATCAAATTCATTTGTAATAAATCAAAATCTTTTTTCTTTAAGTGTTTGGATAAAACATTTTACACCAATAAAAAACAATTTCGATGAAAATAATAATAACAATGATAATGATAATAATAATGATAAATTAATGATTAATAATGATTATAATTATCATGTTAATTATTCAAAAATTGAATTAGAATCATGTGATAATTCAATATATATTGAAAAATATCCTGAAATGAAAAAATTTGAATTGAATAATTTTTTATGTATTA
>JAEEGK010027725.1_pt1 | contig 11416 bp, 10 predicted proteins | sample 8958771 | NCBI WGS metagenome assembly JAEEGK01 (sample SAMN16246547, study PRJNA631951) | gut metagenome | biome: gut microbiome; feature: rumen; material: SC-attached | host: Bos | place: Iran: Karaj | collected 2018-10 | reverse complement strand
TGGCGATGGCATCTTGTAGCGAGGATACCGAAACTATCGGCTCGTCGATTACCAACGAGAGCGATAAGATGGTGTTCTCTACTGGTGTGTACCAGGCTACATCACGTTCCATCATGGCCGATTCGGTGTATTCAAAAACCTTTGATTGCTATTTCGGAAAAGTAAAGGATCCTGAGACCAACTCGTATGTCAAGAACGAGTTCATGGCTCAGTTCAATATGCTCGAAGGCTTTTCACTGCCCGATAAGAGCACCATTGTTGGCGAGAGCGACGGTGATATCGCTGCCGACTCGTGCGAGATCTGGCTCATCTTCGATCGTACCAAGTGCTACGGCGACTCGCTCACACCACTTAAGGTAAAGGTGCAGGAGCTGGCAGTGCCCGTCGAGGATGGTTCGTACTACAGCAATTTCGACCCCGTTGTCGAGGGCTATGTACGTAAGGACGGTGTTAACAAGAGTTCGTCGTTCGCGCTCTCAAACCTGCACTATTCCGATAGTCTTCGCAGCACATCAGGTTACGCTGAGTTTGCAAGCATTTCGCTCAACGATCCTTATACCGATAAGGACGGCAAAACCTATAATAACTTTGGCACCTATATCATGCGCCAGTATTATTCTAACCCCGAGAAGTTCAAGAATGCCTATACCTTTATTCACACATTGGTTCCTGGCTTTAATTTCGAGGTGGCAGACGGTCTGGGCGTGATGGCCAATATCAAGCAGATCGACCTGGTTTCGCAGTTCCGCTATAAGGAGGACGACTCTACTTACACAGCTAATATCTATCTGTCGTCAACGCCCGAGGTATTGCAGACTTCACATATCGAGAACGATAAGGCAGCACTCGAGCGCCTGGTGGCCGACAACAGCTGCACTTACCTCAAATCGCCTGCCGGTATCTTTACCGAGGTAACCCTGCCTGTCGACGATATCTCGCAGGCTCACGCCAGCGACTCACTGCTGTCGGTAAGCGTTACTTTCCAGCGCGAGAACAGCGGCGTACAGAACACCAAGTTCCCCATCAGCACCCCACAGACTATTCTGATGGTGCAGAAGGACAGTCTGTACTCGTTCTTCGAAAACAAAACCATGTACGATTACACCACATCGTTTATGGCCACACTCAGCACCAATGCTTACACCTTTAGTAATATTGGTAACCTGATTACACAGATGGCTCGCCAGAAGGCCGAGGGCTTGAAGAGCGATGCTGCCTGGGAGGCCAAGCACCCCGATTGGAACAAGGTGGTTCTGGTACCTGTTGCTACCACCAGCAAGACATCTTACGATAGCTACGGCTATAGCACCACTACCATCTCGGATATTCACAACCAGCTCGGACTCTCAAGTACCAAGCTTGTTGGTGGCGCTAACTCGCCTATCGAGGTAAAGGTAATCTTTGCCAAATTTAAGCAGTAAACAGTTATGGCCGACGGATTTTTAGAGAAGCATCACGAGGATTACGAAGCCCGCAAGGCGGCTTGGATCCGTAAGAAGAAGCATCTGCCGAAAGCTAAACCCAGAAATATAGAGCGCCCCGATGACGTTTGAGCACCCTCGTTAATCGAGGGGCGGCGTAAGCCTGGGTGATAATCTAAGAGAGGTAATATTCTACCTCTCTTTTCTATTTAAGTATCTTAAACTTAGCAAATTTCAGCAGCAGCTGCTTGGTACCAGCATTGGTAAATTCTACCGTAGCCTTGGTGTTCTCGCCCGTACCCTCAATACGTACCACCGTACCCACACCAAAGCGCATATGCTCTATGCGTACCCCCTCGCGCAGTTCGCTCGCACTCGGGTCGCTAGCCATGGGTCGTGGTGCCACTGCGTTATATACACGTTTAAAGTTGGCGCCAAACGGGTTCACGGGCTTTTCGGGCTGTCGTGGAGCCACCGCTCTCGGCTTCGGGTCGGCCTTGAACTGCGTGGCCACCGGACGCGGGTTCTGCATCCACTCGGGGCCCTCGCTCTCATATCTGCTGCTACGGCTGTAACCACCCGTGGTACCAGTGCCGTAAGCCCCGCCGTCGTAGCGGTTGTAAGCCTTACGCTGGGGCGCACCAAAGCTGCCTGCCCCACCCGCCTCGCTGTGTACCTGCAGCAGTTCGGGGTCGATATCACGTATAAAGCGCGATGGTGTGTCGTACTCCATACGACCGTAGCGGAATCGGTTCTGCGCACAAGTCAGTATGCAGTGCTTCTCCGCACGCGTGATGGCCACGTACAGCAGACGTCGCTCCTCCTCCAGCTCGCGCATCGAATTGGTACACATCGGACTTGGGAAGATGTTCTCTTCCAGTCCCACCACAAACACCGTGGGGAACTCCAGTCCCTTGGCGGCGTGTACCGTCATCAGCACCACCTTATCATTGCTGTCGCCATCGTCGCTGTCCAGATCGGTCAGCAGCGCAACCTCCTGCAGGAAGTCGGGCAGATACACCTCGTCGCCCATATCCTCCTCGCGGCGGCTCTCCACAAAGTCCTGCATACCGCCCAGGAACTCCTCCAGGTTCTCCTGTCGCGAAATGTCCTCAGGGTTGCGTCCGCTGTAGATATCCTTGCTGATGCCCGAGTTCATAATGATATCATGACCTAACGTGTAGGCATCCTCCGTTTGCAGGCGCTCTATCCAGCCCTCTATCAGCTGGCGGAAGTTCTGTATCTTCGTCATCGTGCCCTTGCTCACGTCCATGGGAAACAGCATGGGATCCTTAATCACGCGCCACAAACTTACGCCGTAAGCCTGCGCCGTTTGTATGATTTTGCCCACCGTGGTGTCGCCAATGCCGCGCGCCGGGTAGTTGATAATGCGCTTAAACGCCTCCTCATCATCCGGGTTGGCTATCAATCGGAAGTAAGCTATCACGTCCTTAATCTCCTTGCGCTGGTAAAAGCTCAGTCCGCCGTAAATGCGGTACGGAATGCCGTCCTTGCGCATCTGCTCCTCAAAGCTTCGGCTCTGCGAGTTAGTACGGTACAGTATCGCAAAGTCGCTCCAGTTGCAGTTGCCCTGTCGCTTCAGCCGCTTAATGTCCTGTGTTACTATCAGCGCCTCCTCGCGGTCGCTGTAGGCAGGCTTCAGCTGCAGCTTCTCGCCGTGCTCGTTTTTCGAGAACACGTTTTTGGGTATCTGTCGCTCGTTGCGACGTATCAGCGAGTTGGCCGCCTGCACAATAAGCTGTGTCGATCGGTAGTTCTGCTCCAGCTTAAACAGTTTGGCATTGTTATACTGGCTTTGGAAATTCAGGATGTTATCAATGTTGGCACCACGAAAGCTGTAGATACTCTGCGCATCATCGCCCACCACGCACACCTTCTGTCGCTCCTTGGTAAGCTGATACACTATCTGCTGCTGTGCGTAGTTCGTGTCCTGATACTCATCCACCAGCACAAACTCAAATTTCTCTACGTATTTCCGGCGTACGTCCTCGTTCTTCCCGAACAGCACCCACGTCTGCACCAGCAGGTCATCAAAGTCCATCGCATTCGCCTGTCGGCAACGCTCCGCATACCTTATATATATATTGGCCACCTGCGGACGCTTCTGTGCAGCGTCATCAGCCGCCCACGCACTCTGTTGGTACGCCTGCGGTAACAGCAAGTGGTTTTTGGCCAGCGATATACGGTCGGCCACCGATGATGGCTTGTACACCTTGTCGTCCAGCCCCATCTCTTTGATGATGGTCTTTACCAGCGATCGTGCATCCGTCTGGTCGTAAATCGTAAAGTTCGCATTGTAGCCTATCTTATCCGCTTCGGCCCTCAGTATGCGTGCAAACACACTGTGAAAGGTGCCCATCTGCAGGTAGCGAGCCTGCTCCTCGCCTACCAGTCGTCCAATACGGTCCTTCATCTCGCGGGCCGCCTTGTTGGTAAACGTCAGCGCCAGTATCTGCCAGGGCTTCATACCCTGTTCCAGCAGCCAGGCAATCTTGTACGTCAGCACACGTGTTTTGCCCGATCCTGCACCAGCAATCACCAGACTCGCACCGTCGCAGTACTCCACTGCAACGCGCTGACTGTCATTTAGTTCGCGTAGTATATCAATGCTCATTCTTATCTTTTCTTGTATTGCAGATGCAAAGGTACGAAAAAAGCCGAAAGCACAAAAACTTTCGGCTCAATTTTTTAGACATTCATAATATTTACCTTTCTCCGATTACTAAACGGCCTCACCGCAAAATGTATCATCGAAATCCAATCCGCTTTGCATGTCCAACAAGTGGCGGATGGTCAGCCGCTGCCACATTGTTTTTATTCTTAAGCTCCGGAATATACTCGGTTACGGCATCGTCGATACTGTGAATATAGCCATCATCAACAGCAATTCCACACATAAGCGAGGTGATTGATTTGGTAACAGAGAAAACCGTGGCCAATCGGTCGGAGGAGAAGTCGCCCCAGTATTTCTCATATATTATAGTATCGTTGTGGATGATAAGAATGCCCTGCGTATCACTTTTGTCTTTCATAGCATCTAGCAGCGTGATATTCTGGCAGTATTTGCCTTGTGTATAGAAATGTAACGTATCAATCCAACTACCTTTGTTGTAGTCAACAGGAAATGGAACACAGAATGACCATTTGCCACCGTATCGTGTGCATGATGCTTAAAACTATAGATGCCAGGACCATCCTTGCCGTCTTTAAAATAACCTCTAATGGCAGCACATGAGGTCAGCAAAAATCCCAATACTACTATACTTAAAACTCGTAAAGAATTTTTATAATATTTCATTATTCGTGTCTAATTGCTTTTGTTTCTATGACAAACGACAGAAGCTTCGTAGTTATCTTCAGTCAGTCCTGTATTCATAAAGTAATACCCTCATTGTTGACGTTATTCTGAAAAGGAGTAAGGAATGGTCGATTCTCCCACTCTTTGCGAGGCATAATCATCAAACTTATGATAATGCCAGTGTCGAGCTCAATATCATAGAAGGGTGCGATGATGCGATCCTTGTCGTTATAAGTCAGTTTGTCTTTATCAACAAGCACCAGCAGATCGATGTCAGAATCGGGTCGTGCATCACCACGAGCCTCAGAACCATAAAGAATGGTCTGGGCGTGCGGACTCAACTTTCGAGCCTCTTGCCTGATTCGTTCAACAATTTCTGTCCTTCTCATATCCTTAAATTATGATATTCTGCGTTGCAAAGATAATAAAAAATACATTATCAAACAAGAAAAACGAGAAAAATTACACATTTACAATAAAATTGCTCATTCTTATCTTTTCTTGTATTGCAGATGCAAAGGTACGAAAAAAGCCGAAAGCACAAAAACTTTCGGCTCGATTTTTTAGACATTCATAATATTTACCTTTCTCCGATTACTAAACGGCCTCACCGCAAAATGCAGCCACATGGCACCATAGCGATTCTTTTCAATCAGTAGCTCGTCAAAGTCCTGATGGCTCTCATCCGCGTAATCCAGCAGTATGTTTGCATAGCGTATTAACTGCTCAGCACCCAACACCCTGATATCTACGGCACACCCCGTAAGGTGGTTACTGCCAGCCACCCTGTCTTATACTGATATAGGTTGACATATTTAAGAAGGCGGGGGGCAACACTTCCAGGAAAATGTCAACGATGTCAGGAAGACTGTCAACATGTTCAGTAAAACGACTGTCAACCACATCAGGAAATAAGCAAAAAACTGTCAACCGAAATCAGGAAAAGACACGCCCACACTCAAGCATCGGCATGAAGCCACCATCTGTCGCTCATATGGAGCAAGGAATGCAGCAGCGTATGTGGTAAAAGTCAACCTTTTCAGCACAAAGTCAACAAAAAAAGATGATTAGTAAACAATATCCGTACGAAGTCTACGTTTTTAGGAATAGAGTCAACCACCTCAGAGAACGGAGTCAAGTTTTCCTAGGTGAGCGAGTCAACCTTTTCAGTATAGGTAGGCAATTGTTAAAACAAAAGGGCTAAAAAGAGTCAACCTTATTCAGGAAAAGACAGCACGCTGTGACACTGTGACGCAGTGACACAGTTGCATAAGGTATTGCTGGACTGTGGCTTTTGAAGGGAAGAAAAGTTTTATATTATTATATATATTATAATATATATAATAATATAGTATAATATCCATTAGAAAACGAAGCTTCGCAGACGGTAAATGCAACTGCGTCACACCGTCACTGCGTCACACCGTGAATGCAGACCTTTCTCAATACTTTACATTTTAATATTTAAAACTTTTCTAAAACAAACTCTGCATTTGTTTGGAAGATGCCTAAAAATTTCGTATCTTTGCAACGTCAATGAGGATGAAAACTTGCGGCCCCACGGGAGAAATTTTACTCGCCCACGGGAGAGATAATAAAAGTCCAAGAAGGGGTGCTCGTAGTAGTCGGATATTGATAAGGAAGAAGGAGGATGGACAAAGGCGGATGAGAGCTGAAAGACGTCGCAGCAACCATAGAAAACCTTTTACATTAGACCCGAACCTTTGGTATAAATCTAAAAAACACACAAGATTATGGCACTGAAAGTGAAAGCAAAGGAACAGTATCAGAACATCGGCAAGTATGCTGGTAAGTATCGTTACGTAATGATGCCGGAGCTCTACACGGCTCTGACTCAGGACAAGGTTATTAAGGAGGCAGCTCTGCGCAGCGGCGTGAGCAAAGGAGTGATGCAGGCATGCTGGGATGCAGCTGGCGAGGTTATTAAGGCGTGGGCCACTGAGGGACACTCTGTAGCGCTGCCAGGACTGGGAACCATGCGATTCGGTCTGCGCGCCAAGAGCGTAGAAAAGGTGGATGAGGTGAAGGCCGGACTGATTTCGAGTCGCCGCATTATCTTTACGCCCGACACCGACCTGAAGGAGGAGCTGGCCAAGACCGCCGTGCAGATTACCTGCTACGACCGCGATGGTAAGGAGGTGAAGCGCGTGACCAGTACCGATGCGGGCGACGTGGAGGACAATGAGAACACCCAGCCAAGCAATCCTTCGACAGGTGGTAACACTGGTGGCAACACAGGTGGTAATACCGGAGGTGGTGGCAACAACCCTGTCAGCGGAGGTAGCGACATGAACTAGTGGAAGGAGGTGAGTTATGACAAAGAAAGAGACGATTAAGTTCATCATTCAGATGATTGCGAGCATCGCTACGGCGATTGTAACAGCCCTTGGCGCTACCAGCTGCATGGGTGCCATGTAGAAAGCCAAGGACCTGCACTTGCGCGGCCCGCCACGCATACTGCAGCAGGCTCTATCCTATCACCCTCAGGTTTCAACACGAAGCCTGAGGGTATTTTTATACGTTCTGCTGGTTAATCAGGTTCACTACAACCTTTACCATCACATCCTTCTCCTCAGTCTTACTCTCTGCAATCATCAGAGTAAGGGCTACAAGGGTGTTATCTGCCAATCGCTTCGAGCCATCCTCACGATACAGAATCCCATTGTTATTCAGGAACCACAGAAACAGTGTGGCTGCAATACGCTTGTTACCATCGCTAAACGAGTGGTTCTTCGTAACCAGATACAGCAACATGGCAGCTTTCTCCTCTACACTGGGATAGAGCTCATCGCCACCAAACGTCTGATAAATCTGACCGATACTACTTTTGAACGATTCATCCTTCTCATTACAAAATAGAGTTGAGCCTCCGAACTTATCACGCAATCGGTTAATCTCTTCCATAGCATTATCGTATGTGGCATGGAATTTTTCCTCCTTAGTAGTCTTATCTATTGTAAGTCGCTCATAATCATAATTATCAAGCGTATCAAGAGCATAAGTGTAATCCACCACAACATTCAACAGATCCTGACTCTCAACAGTCTCTGGCACTTCCTGATTACTGATGGCACGCCCAGCCACCTGCACCAACTGACGTAGTTCTGCAATCTGATCTTTACGAATTCTATCGTTGATAGCATAGCCTTTTACCAAATAGTCTTTAATTATCTTACGAGCCCAGATACGGAAAGCAGTACCACGTTTGCTTTTCACGCGATAACCGACAGAAATGATAACGTCGAGGTCATAGAATTTCTGTATTCGTGTCACCTGACGTGTCCCTTCGGTTTGAACTTGTAAGAATTCCTTACATGTTGATTCCTTCTCCAATTCACCTTCATTATATGCATTACGGATGTGCATTGTAATATTTTGAGGTGTTTTCTGGAACAGTTCGGCCATTTGGGCTTGTGTCAACCAAACCGTGTCGTTCTCCAGACGGACATCTATCTTCGTCTGTCCGTCCTCACTTTGGTATATGATGATTTTTTTCTCTTCCATAAACCATCGATGAGGTGCTACGCGATTTCCTCGAGGGCACCGGTCACCGAGTCGATGATGAAGCCGCGCACGGTGATGTCACGGGGTATCAGCGGATGGGTTTTGATGGTCTCGACGGTATTGCGGACAGACTCATGTGTGTCTTTGAATCCCTCGAGCCAGTGATTGAGGTCGATGCCGCAGCGGCGAATGGTGTCGAGCGTCTCGTCGGTCACGCCACGCTGTAGCATTTCGTGGTGGAAGTGGTCGTAGCTCATGTGGCAGGCACCGCAGTTGGAGTGAGCCACCACCATGATTTCCTCCACACCCAATTCATAGATGGCAACGACAAGGCTGCGCATTGCCGAGTCAAAGGGTGAAATCACCAGTCCACCGGCGTTCTTGATAACCTTGGCGTCGCCGTTTTTCAAGCCCAAGGCAGCGGGCAACAACTCGGTCAACCGTGTGTCCATGCAAGACAAGACAGCCAGCTTCTTGTTGGGAAATTTGTCGGTCACATATTGTTCGTAGCTTTTATTAGCGACGAACTGTCGGTTGAATTCAATAATCTCGTTAATCATGATTTCTTCTTTTTCTTGGGTTTAGGTTCTGGCAAGGCCTTGCAGGTCTCACGCACAAGGGCAGTGAGGTAGTCGCGGTCGTCCACGTCGGCAATCAGGAAATAGTCCTTGCTGCCGTCATAGGGTGGACGCAGTTCAACGATGCGCAGTAGCGGCCGCACAGCCTCGGTGGGCTTGAGGTAGAAACAGTCGTCACAGATAAGTCCGAAGATCTTGCCGTCGCAGTAGATGCCGTAGTCCCCAAACATCTTTTTTGTCAAGATCTCTCCGGCTCCAGCGCATTGGTCGGCGATGTATTGCACGAAGTCTGGATTACTTGCCATGGCCTTTTGCTTAAAGAATTATTCTTCCCGAACGGCTTTCGGCGTCCAATTCTGGAAAAACCGCAGGACTTTTTCCTTGTTATATCCCTTGCCTTCCTCAAGGAAACTTGAATCTTGGATGTGCAGCACGTTACCCTGCTCGTCAAGCACGACAAACACGGGGAAACCGAAACGTCCTGGGTTGTTCAGTCGTTTCATCATTGCCGAAGACCACTCGGTTGCCTTGCGGGGATGATAGTTCACATGGATATAGATGAAGTTCTGTTCAATGACTGCATTGATAGTGCTGTCGTTGGTGATGAAATCGGCAAAGCGCAGGCACCACGGGCACCAGTTGCCGCCCACTTGGCAGATGACGAACTTTCCCTCGGCCTGAGCCCGCGAAAGGGCCTGGTCAATCTGCTCCAGTGGATTGATCTCCTCGTTATACACTTTTTTGAGGGGTGTCTGTTCCTGCTCTTGCGCCGCCATTGAGAAAAGTGCTGCGGCCAGCACGACGAGTGTAAATATCTTTTTCATAATCTTGACATGAATTTATTACGTTCAACGATGAAACGAAGGTGGGTGCCTTCGCCGAGCAGCGTGTCGCCACAACGGGCTTCCACTTTGAATTCGATTTTCTTGCCCTCGGCATGCGTGACCGTGGCTGTTGCTGTGACGATGTCGCCCAATTTCGACGGTTTGAGGTGGGACGAGGCGATGTGTCCGCCCACAGTGGTGCAACCCTCAGGCAGGTGGTTGGCAACGGCCAGCATGGCCGCATTTTCCATGAGTGCCATCATCGCTGGTGTGGCTAGTACGGGCATATCGCCTGAACCCATCTTGGCTGCTGTGACGGCCTCAGTCACTGTCAGTTGGCTGGTATGTTGTAATCCTTCGGTAATCATAATGGTCAATTTGCTTGCGTTAGCAGGATGTCAATGAGTTTGGTCACGTCGTTTATGGTGATGGAGCCGTCTTGGTTACAGTCGGCTGCTTCTGTCACGATGTTGACGTTTTCGGTCAACAGGTAGTCGATAAGAAGCGAGACATCATCAATGTTGACCTGGCCATCGTTATTAACGTCTCCGAGGATGTACACGGGAGGAGTGTAACCCAGTTTGCTGTCCATCCATTGAAGACGATTGTTAATCCAGGTTTTAATATAAGCGATCTCGGATTGGTAATTGGGTGCAACATATTGGTTGGGCCATACCCACACACCCCAACGGGGCCAGGCCTGGCTGTTGCGGTCCATGGCCCCGCAAGAGGTCAGTACCAATGTCAGCGAGTCCACTGTGGCCATAATGCGTTCGTTCCGCATGTTGCTGTTGCGGCATTGCGCCCAACGCTGTTTGAACAGGTTAGTGAAGTAGGAGTCTCGATTCAGCTGATACCACCAGAATGGAATCAGGTATTTGTCACCGCTGCTGTACAACAGGTTGTTGCTGTTGTACATCCAGGTGTCGGTGCGGTAAGACTGATTCTTGGCACTGTTGCCATAGGACAGGTTCATGTCCCACAACACCATCTTGAATCTTTCATCCTCGCTGTCGCGGCGCTTGAAAAACTTGCCGCTCAAGCGGTAAGCGTCAGGATTATGCGCAAATTCCATGAACAATTGGTAGTCAACGAAATTCTGCACATCCAGGTACTTGCGGTAACCGTTAACAGAATCCGTATAGTTGTTGGATGCCAGCACGTTCTCCATCGTGTTCACACGCTGGATGATGTAGTTGCGTTGCTGGCTGGTCATGTCGGTGTAATCGGGTGACCTGAACTGGTAATAGCAATGACGGTTGGTGTAGGGAGTTCCCGTGTTGCTCACAGGGAAATGACTGGATGTCATGTGTGGCTCGTTCTCGCGGTCCACCTCAAGCAGATATCCGCCGGTCAATTCATCACCTTCTTCACCAGGATCGGGCAGATTCAATCGATGTTTGCCAGCCGAGACCACCTCGGTCATGATATAGATGCCGTAGTAGATGCCATCAAGATACACTTCACAAAATTTGCATACAGGTGTGTATTCCATCCAAGGCCGTGCCAGTTCAAATGACAGCACATCGCGAATCATGCTCTTGTCGGCATAAGGGGCAAGCAAGGCCCAGTTGTTGTCCTTGCCCATACCCAGGATGCTCACCTTTTTCTTCTCTCCTCCTTGCTCCAATGGTTTGTCAAGCGTTCTGAAAGAGTAGGGCTTCCGGTCGCTCTGTGAGAATGAGGTGTTACCGCGGTAGCGCAGTGCGATATAACCCTCATAGTCGATGTGCTGTCCCGGGTGGGCCA
>JAEEGK010027723.1_pt1 | contig 11417 bp, 9 predicted proteins | sample 8958771 | NCBI WGS metagenome assembly JAEEGK01 (sample SAMN16246547, study PRJNA631951) | gut metagenome | biome: gut microbiome; feature: rumen; material: SC-attached | host: Bos | place: Iran: Karaj | collected 2018-10 | reverse complement strand
GTATGCGTGTTCATCGGTAGGCTTGTCATAAGCGCTGTAGTAGAATCCGTCCCTGTACCAGGCGGCACCGGTGAACTTGGCCCATTCTATGTGGTCATCGAGCAGTTTATGGTTAGCCACATCCATCAGGAAGATCTCCTCCCAGTCACTGCCGCTGCGGGATATGGTGTATGCCATGTACTTGCCGTCATTTGAGAAATAGGTGCCTTTAAGGGCTACCGTTCCGTCCTCGCTCAGGGTGTTGGGGTCAAGGAACACATGAGGCTCTGATTCGGGGGAATCCATCTCATACATCACGCTTTGGTTCTGCAGACCGTCGTTCTTGTAAAAATACCACTTGCCGTGGCGCTTACGAGGCGCAGAGATCCGCTCATAGTTCGACAGTTCCGTCAGTCGCTTCAGCAGCTTCCCACGGAAGGGAATCTTCGCTAAATAGGCGTTGGTCACCTTGTTTTCTGCCTCCACCCACGCAGCCGTCTGTGCGCTCGTGTCGTTCTCTAACCAGCGGTAGGGGTCGGCCACCTTCGTGCCGAAATACTCGTCAACGGTACCGTCTTTCGCGGCCTTCGGATATTGCAGTCCCTGTGCGTTCACCGCAGTCGTGGCTAATGTCGCCATCATCATCAAATACAGTTTTTTCATACGTCGTATTATTTGTGTGACTGGTAGTAGTCGAGGGCGAGGCGGACGTTCTCGATGACAGCCTCGGAGGAATAGGTGGCACCAGTGACCACATCAACCTCCTTCTCACGGGCCTCTTTCACCTTCAGACCGTCCCACTTCGACTGCAGGAACTTCTTCACGCGGTCGTAGTATTTGGGGGTCTCAGGCGACTTGAGAAACTCGATCTTTTCCACTTTGTTGTTCTTGATATAGACCTTCAGCGGGGTGGGGCCCTGATAGCCTTCGACGTTCTTGCCTAATTCTGTTGTGTTGATGACGATCGCACCGTTCTCCTTGGTCATCGTCTCATCGGCCATGAAACTCATCAGGAGAAATGAAATGGTGAAAAGCAATAAATATTTTTTCATAATGTATATTTTTTTTGGAAACGAATGTGAATAATAACCACTAATATTTATAATAATCTTTTTTATTATTCATATTTTTATTTTTTATTATTCATATTTATGGATAAAATTATTCATATTATTCACATTCGTTTCCTTTTTATTCATTTGTTTCCTTCTAATTTCTTTTAAAACTCCGGGAATTCGGGTTTTGACTGGGCCTTGACAGCCATGCACTCCATCTCTACGAGCCACCCGGGACGACAGACGGCAGCGTGGACGATGACACTGGGCTTGTCGGGGAAACGCTCCTGGAAGAGGCTGCGCACGATGTCATAGTCGGCAATGTCGCGCAGATAGACCACCATCTCGGTGACATCATCGTAGGAGCATTCGGCCTCTTTCAATAGGGCCTCGACATTCTCCCACATACGACGCGTCTGCTGCTCGATGTCCTTGGGATACATGATCTCACCCTTGTTGTTGATGCTGGCGGTACCTGAGATGAACACGTGGCGACGGTCGGCATAATCTACATACGTGCCACGCTCAAACGACACACCGTAGTCGCTGGTGCGGTTGAGATGGGTGGGGGCGTAAAGATAGTGGATCTGCTCCTGACGGATGCCTGCGATGGCGTAGTTGTCCAGCTGTGAGAGCACGTTTGGATCCTGCTGACGGCCTCCAATGCCTGTAGAGGCGATGAAATGGGTGTGGACGGTCAGGCCCTGGGTGAAGAACACCTGATTGCGGGCACGCACGACACCACCATAGTTCAGGTCGATATCGTTGACGAAGAGCCACGTTCGGATGCAGTTCTCCGAGAGCTTGCAACCCTCCTCGGCCAGCTGCATGACGTACTCGTTGAAGAGCAGTCGCATCTGGTATTCTGAGTTGGCAGCGAGGTTGTGGGCAGAGGCGTTGTAGAGATGACGGAACTCACCGTGACGCACTTCGTAGAGACCGCTCTTGTTGAGTTCTGTCTCGACACCCGACATCAGATACACCCAGAGGGCTATTTTCGTGCCGTCGAGGGGTGCCTGCTGGATGATGCTCTTCGCACAGAGGGAGAGGTCGGCAGCGATGACATCGTCTGCCTGGTTGGCTGCATCGCTGAGGAAGTAGCGCTTGAAGACAGCCTGGGTGCCTTCAAACTGCAATCGCAGGGCGTCGTAGGCATTCAGCACAGCCTCAAGCTGCTGGGCATACGCCAGTCGCGAGTTTGCGACATGTATAATCGCCTGATACTCTCTGACCTCGGTGCTATTATCAAAACAAACCACCTCAGCTTTAGCGTTCTCGAAATCTATACGTGATATATGATTCATTAAACTCTAAACTCTTAATTATTTTAATTTTTTAATTTTATAATTTCTAAATTTTATTAATGTCCACATACCCGTGCATGACGGCGTAGATGGTGAGTGCTGAGACACTCCGAAATCCCAGCTTGTCCATAATGTTCTTTCTGTGCGTGATGACGGTGGCGAGACCGATATTGAGTTGCTCGGCAATCTCCTTGTTGATAAAGCCCTGCACGATGAGCGACATGACCTCTATCTCTCTGTCTGTGAGAATCTTGCGACTGATGATGTCGGGCATGGGTGGAAGGTTCTTGCCTTCGCCATGAGCCCTCTGTTCGAGGGCAAGGAGAGAGCGCACGAGCTGTTGTTCAGGCACGTTGACGCAGAGACAGTGGAAGTCGGAGAGCTGCGACATCGTGTCGAGCGAGAGGGTGAGCACGATGGTCTTGCGCCGATTCGTCAGGAAAAACTCCTTGTGTTCCAGTACAATGCTCATGGCGGCAAAGTAATGGAAATAGGTATCGGGATGCCCCGACTGCAGTTCTGCAAACGAGCCAAAGGTATCGACCGTCATAATGGGCATGACGTTCTGCAGGATCTGTTTCAGACCCATCGCAGCTAACGTGTTCGTGTCGATGATCGCTATCTTTGGCCGTTCCATTATGATAAGAATCCGAGTAATGCACCTGCGGCGACAGCGGAGCCGATGACACCAGCGACGTTCGGACCCATGGCGTGCATGAGCAGGAAGTTGTGTCGGTCATACTCGAGGCCGAGGTTATTGGAGATACGTGCTGCCATCGGAACAGCAGAGACACCGGCATTACCGATCAGCGGGTTCAGCTTCTTGCCTTCGGGCAGGAAGAGGTTCATGATCTTCACGAAGCACACACCCGAGGCTGTGGCAATCATAAAGGCCATCGCACCGAGGGCGAAGATCTTGATGGTATTGAACGTCAGGAACTCCGAAGCCTGTGTCGAGCAGCCGACGGTCAGACCGAGCAGCATCACGACGATATCATTCAGCGCAGCACCGGCAGTCTTGGCCAGACGTGTGGTCTTGCCGCTCTCCTTCAGCAGGTTGCCGAAGAACAGCATACCCAGCAGGGGCAGGCCCGATGGCACAATGAACGTCGTCAGCAACAGGCCGATGATGGGGAAGAGAATACGCTCCGTCTGACTCACCTCCCGACCAGGTTTCATCTTGATGACGCGCTCCTTCTTCGTGGTGAGCAGACGCATGATAAACGGCTGGATCACCGGCACGAGGGCCATATACGAATAAGCACAGACAGCGATGGCACCCATGAGGTTCGGTGAGAGCTTGGAACTTAGGAAGATGGCCGTAGGACCGTCAGCACCACCGATGATGGCTATACCGGCAGCCTGTGAGGGTTCGAAACCCATCGCCAGTGCCACCATATAGGCACCGAAGATACCGAACTGGGCTGAGGCGCCGATGAGCATCAGCTTCGGATTGGCGAGAAGCGCCGAGAAGTCGGTCATCGCACCGATGCCGAGGAAGATGAGCGGTGGATACCACCCTTGTCGCACGCCCTGATAGAAAATGTTGAGCACGGAATTGTCTTCGTAGAGACCTATCTCGAGTCCTGCGTCAGCACGGAAGGGAATGTTGCCGAGGATGATGCCCAGTCCGATGGGGACGAGCAGCAGCGGCTCGAAGTCTTTCTTGATGGCGAGCCAGATGAAGAAGGCTCCCACCACAATCATGATCAGGTTCCCGACCGTCGCATTGGCAAAGGCCGTATACGTCAGGAATTCATGAAAGTTCTGTATGATAAATTGTCCGAGATCCATAACTATGAACTATGAATTATGAACTATGAATTACCCAATCGTCATGAGAACAGCGCCCTCCATCACAGTCTCACCTTGCTTGACGGTGATCGATGTGACAGTGCCTGAGAACTCAGACTCGATGTTGTTCTGCATCTTCATGGCCTCGAGCACGAGCACGATGTCGCCCGTGTTCACCTTGTCGCCGACGTTCACCTTCAACTCTGTGACGGTGCCGGGCAGCGGGGCCTTCACAGCAGAACCTGTACCGGGAGCCATAGGCTTGTCGGCAGCAGGAGCCTTCTCAGGGGTTACCACAGGACGGGCTACAGGTTTCGGGGCCTCTATGCGCACCTTCTTCAGCGTGCTGGCGGGGTTGATGGGCTGCTTCAGCTCTACATCGAAACGGACACCGTTGACGTTCACCTTGGCAACGTTGCCCTCTACTTCTTCAATCTCTACGTCGTAATCGACGCCTTGTACTTTATATTGATACTTATTCATGTCTGTAAACTGTAAACTATAAACTGTAAACTATCGTATTTCCGGGGTTTTGGGAATGTTTGGTGCGTTGTGGGAAGTGGGGATGACGGGAGTAGAGAAGTGTGTCATCTGGGTACCTTCATCCGACCAGCCTGTACGCTGCGCCTTGATGGTGATGATACCGCTCTCCACATCGTGGACGTCGTCCTGATACTGTTTCAGGGCCATCGAGATGACGGCGATATACACCTCCTTGTCGATACCCTTCTTCTCGAAGCCGTCCTGCAGGATATTGCCTGTGGCGTGGGCGATGTCGTGGGTCACCTCCACCGTCTTTGTGATGGGCTTGATGGGCTGGGTGTTGACCACTTTCTTAGCCGTCTCAAGGTGCTCCATGATCAGTCCGAAGATCCAGAAGAACACAAAGAGCAAAGCCAGACAGAAGAACACAATGCCCATGGCCAACAGCGTAATGCCGATGCCGTATGGGTCTTCACGCTTCAACTTCGCGTCTTTGGTCTCGTCGGTCTTGATGAAGTTCTCGATGCCGGCAGTGACGTTCTCGGGTGATTTCACGCTCCATAGGTTACCATGACGGGCATAGCTCTGGTCTGCAGCCAGCGCAGGGACTGTGACGGAGTCGATGAGCTCTTCAGCGTTACCGTTATAAAATCCGATCCAAACGGGTTCTGACATGGGAACCTTCAATGAGAGGTGCAACTTGCCCTGGGCAGGATTCGAGTTGCAGTAAAATACCAAGTGCTGTCTGCCGCCAATCTGCGTACGCGGGTCACCATTGGGGATGACGCTCATGCGCTTGATGCGTTCAGGCACACTCATGTTCGGATCGAGCACGCTGCGGTCGGTGGTAAAGTACATACCACGGATGTTGTAGGTGGTGAACGAGTTGTTCTCCAGCTCTATCCATGCCTCCCGCTGTCCGTACTCGTCCTGGATGTTGGCGGTGTTGTTGGTCAGCACCTCGTTGATGCGGATGTTCTTGGCGCCTTGCCCGAACACCCCCGTCGCGCTGAACATCAGCAGTCCGCTGAGCAGAAGTCTGAAACTATTCATTTTTAATACGTGTATTATTTTTTTCTTATTTCTTTTTTTAACAAGGATTTAAGGATTTATGGATTTTTCTGGCGGTAGCCTCCTTTTTTATGGATTTTCTGGCGGTAGCCTCCTTTTAATCCTTTAATCCTTGTTTATATAAATATAGACTACCCGCAGAAGAACAGCACGATGATCTGTGCCGTGAAGATGCGGAGGAACATCGCCAGCGGATAGACCGTCGAGTAGCCGATGGCAGGCGCCTCTTTCGAACAGATGCTGTTGGAGTAGGCCAGGGCAGGGGGATCGGTATAGGTACCGGCAATCATACCTGCGATGGTGAAGTAATTGAACTTGTGGCGTATTCTGGCTATCGGCCCGATGATCAGGATCGGGATGACGGTAATCAGGAAGCCCGTCAGCACGTAGAGCAGTCCGTCACCGTCGACCACCGTCTCGAAGAATCCAGCCCCCGCCTTGATACCCACGGATGCGAGGAAGAGCACCAGTCCGATCTCACGCAGCATCATGTTCGCAGAGGTGGTGGTATAGGTCACCAGGTGGATCTTGTAGCCGTAGCGGCCAATGAGGATGGCGATGATCAGCGGACCGCCTGCCAGACCTAACTTCACCGGAACGGGCATGCCGGGGATGGCCAACGGGAACGAACCGAAAATCAGTCCGATAAAGATACCTACGAAGATCGTGGCGATATTAGGTGCATTCAGGCGACGCAGGGAGTTACCCATCTTGTTGGCCACACGGTCGACGGCATCTTCCGGTCCCACCACCATGATCTTGTCACCGACCTGCAGGGGCAGGGAGGCAGAGGCGAAGAGATCCATGCCATGACGGGTGACACGGGTGACGTTCACACCATGCACGCTGGAGAAGTGCATCGATGCCAGGGTCTTGCCGTTGATCTTCGGATTGGTGATGAGGATGCGCTTGGATACCAGCGGCTGGTCCTGCTGCTCGAAGTCGATGTCGAGTTTCGGACCGATAAAGGCCATGATGGCCTCCTGGTCTGCTTCGGTACAGACGATGAGCATCTGGTCGCCCACATGGAACACGGTGTCGCGGTTGGGGATGCAGAGCTCGCCCTGATGGACCAGTCGTGACACCACGAAGTCGCGGTTCAGGAAGTCTCGTATCTGTAGGAGCGTCTTGCCTTCAAGATACTTGTTGGTCACCTCCAAGTGCATCTTGTAGGGCTTCTTGTTGGCCTTACTGCCCTCCATCTCCGAGAGCTGTTTCTCTTCGTCTTCCAGTTTGATTCTGCACGCGTACCTTATTAATAAGATAGCGCCTATGATACCCAGTACACCGAGGGGGTAGGCACAGGCATAGGCAGAGGCGATCTGTGGGGCGCCTCCGTGCGGGAACACCGTGTTCAGCGCCTCATTGGCAGCACCGAGACCGGGGGTGTTGGTGACGGCACCGTAAAGCGTGCCGACCATCATGGGAAGACCAGCCGGTTTGGAGGTGTCGAAGAAGATGTAGTAGCAGGCGAACATCACGAGGATATTCAGCAGGATGGCACTGGCAGCCAGTCCGTTGAGCTTGATGCCTGCTGTCCCGAAACTCTCAAAGAAACCGGGTCCCACCTGCATACCGATCATAAACACAAAGAGTATCAGTCCGAAGTCCTGTACGAACGTCAGGATCGGGGTAGGGGCGGTGAAGCCGATATGACCGGCCAGGATGCCGGCGAAGAGCACAAAGGTGACACCCAGTGAGATACCGAAGACCTTGATTTTGCCCAGGTAGACACCGATGGCTATCACGATGGCATAAAGCAGTACGATATGAGCCACCGAGTCGGTGTTCATAAACAAGTCTTTCAGCCAATGAAACGATTCCATACCTTAAATATATTATATACCTTCTTAAACCTAATGGGTGCAAGGACAGTGCAAACCGAATGCAGAAAGCTCTTTTTTTTTGCTGAGGTGCAGCCTGTACTCGCAGCGCGTTTTTCGAAAAACGCGCTGCAAAGGTACTCAAAAAATGCGCAACGGATGCAAATTTGTGCAATAAATCCTAATATTTTTACTATTTTTTTGAAATCAGACGCGTGAATTCAAAAAATCTTTGTACCTTTGCGCCGCAAAATGTCGGAGAAGGACAAAAAGTTCGAGAATGAGACGCCAGTGATTGTCGCTGACGAGGCCGTAGGCATACCTCGCTGGTATGTGGCTTACGTGGGGACAAGGGCAGAAAAGGCCGTTCGCGACCGCCTCATTTCCTTAGGCTATGAGGCCTATGCCGCCACCCAGTGGGAGATTCATGTCTGGCGGAATGGCCGCAAGAAGAAGATCGAGCGTCCCGTCATCACCCAGTACGTCTTCATCCGTCTCACCGAGCGGCAGCGTGCCGTGGTCGTGACGATGCCCGAGATCCACTACTTCATGGTCAACAAGGCGGGTGCGACGAACGCCTACGGGCGTCATCTCCCTGCTGTCATCCCCGACAGTCAGATGCAGATGCTCCAGCGCATGCTCGGCCAGTCTGAGAGTGCCGTCCGCTTCGCCACCTCCGGCTTCGCCATCGGTGACACGGTCCGGGTGCTCGGCTGGGGTGACAACCTCGAGGGGCATGTCGTCCGCATCCCCGGTGACCATGCCCGTTACGTCGGCATCCGCATCGACCAGCTCGGCTGTGCCTACATGGAGATCTCCCCCGACCTCCTCCTCAAAACCAAAAATACATAATGTATTATATGTTATTATGTTATTATGTCTTAAAAGATATTCTGTCTAAATATGTTATTATGTTATGATGTCTTTAAAAGATATTCTGTCTAAAATGATAAAATAAGTATAATATGTCCGAAGAAAAGAAAATCAGCATCGATCAGCTCGAAGAGTTGATCGAAGAATCCGAAGGTGAAAAGAGCCGCCTTAATTTCCAGACCATCTATGCGGCTCTGGTGCTCAACTGGCAGTGGTTCCTCCTGTCACTCATCATCTGTTTCTGTGTAGCCCTCATCTATCTCCGCTATGCAGAGCCCGTCTATGAAGTCTCTGCCCGTATGCTCATCAAGGATGAGAACCGTAAGCGCAACACCAACCAGATGCTGGCCGGTGTGGAGGACCTCGGTTTCCTGACCAACTCCACCGGTATCGACAATGAGGTGGAGGTGCTGAAGTCGCGTGTGCTCCTGCGTGATGTCGTCAAGGATCTGAAGCTCTACGCAGAATATCGCACAGAGGGACGTGTGCAGAATCACATTGTCTACCAGACGCAGCCTGTCATCATCGATCTCGATCCCGAGCATCTCGACTCCCTCGACTTCAATCTTCTGGAGAAGACCCAGTGGTTTAAGATGAAAGTCTGGCGCGAGGGCAGGAAGTATATGGTGGAAGGTTCGGCCATGGAAAATAAAACCGAGCTGAAGGCCTTCATCCATAAGGCTGATTCCCTGCCGACGTCATTCAAGACCCCATTGGGTATCATCACCGTGACGGAGAATGCCGGTCGTGAGTTCGCCCCCGGCAAGACCTACCTGGTGACCATCCGTCCCCCGATGCAGGTGGCCACGGAATATCTGAAGCAGCTCTCCATTGCCCCCACGTCCAAGCTTACCTCTATCGCTGAGCTCACGCTCAAGGACAAGAACTACCGTCGCGGCATGGATGTGCTCCGCCAGCTGAACGTCTGCTACAACCGTCAGGCCAATGCCGACAAGAACGAGGTGGCCCTGCGCACGGAGGAGTTCATCAACGAGCGTATGACGAAGATCAACGAGGAACTGGGCTCCACCGAGAGCGAGATCCAGAAGTTCAAGCAGGCGAATGCCGTGACCTCCCTCTCCGATGCCTCCCAGGCCGTTCAGATGTCCAACGAGTTCTCGGCCCGTCTTTCTGAGGCGAACTCTCAGTTGCAGATGATCAACTATCTGCGCGAATACGTCAACAACCCCAAGAACCGCTATGAGATCATCCCCTCGAATGTTGGTCTGACTGATGCGGCTTCTGCCCGCCTCATTAGCGACTATAACCAGGCCGTCCAGGATCGTAACCGCCTGTTGAAGGCCGCCAGCGAGGAGGCACCTCAGGTCAAGACGCTCACCGCTACCATCGAGGAGCTCCAGAGCTCCATCAAGACCGCCCTTCTGCAGGCCCGCAGTTCGGCCGACATCAGGCGTCAGGGCATCCAGAACCAGTATTCGATGTTCCAGGGCCGCATCTCCGCAGCCCCGCTTCAGGAGCGTGTCCTCAATCAGGTGGGTCGTCAGCAGGATGTGAAGTCCACGCTCTATATGCTTTTGCTCCAGAAACGTGAGGAGAACAGCATCGCCCTGGCTGCCACGGCCGACAATGGTAAGCTTATCGACGAGCCCCTGTTCGTTGGAAAGGTCAGCCCCAAGAACCAGATTGTCCTCTTCGGTGCCCTGGTTCTCGGTTTCCTGGTGCCGGGAGTCTGTATCTTCCTCGTTTCCTTCTTCCGTTACAAGGTTGAGGGTCATGAGGATGTGGCGCGTCTCACCGACCTGCCCATCATTGCCGATGTGGCAGTGGCCTCCGAGAATGTCAAGCAGAAGGCCGGCATCGTGGTCCAGGCGAACAAGAACAACCAGATCGACGAGATATTCCGTGCCATGCGTACGAACATCCAGTTCATGCTGCAGGGCGACCAGAAGGTGATCCTCTTCACTTCCACCACTTCTGGTGAGGGTAAGACCTTCAATGCCGCCAACCTGGCGGTGTCCTTTGCCTTATTAGGCAAGAAGGTCATCCTCTGCGGTCTCGACATCCGTAAGCCGGCCCTGGGACGTCTTTTCAGTGTCCCTGACCGTTTTGAAGGTATTACCTCCCTGCTCACGCTCGATAAGGTCACCAAGAGTGCCCTCGTCAACCAGATTAAGAAGTCGGGTGTCAACGACAACCTCGACCTCCTGTTGGCCGGTCCTGTGCCCCCGAACCCCACGGAGCTGCTCGCCCGTGAGAACTTCGGTGACATTGTCGGGATGCTGCGCGATATGTACGACTATGTCATCTTCGATACGGCTCCTGTCGGACTGGTCACCGACACGCTGCAGATCGGCCAGCATGCCGACATCACCGTCTTCGTCTGCCGTGCCGACTACACCCCGAAGTCATCCTTCGCCCTCGTCAACTCCCTCACCAAGGAGAAGAAGATGCCCAACCCCTGTGTGGTCATCAACGGTATCGACATGTCGCAGCGCAAGTATGGCTATTACTACGGCTATGGCCGTTATGGCAAGTACGGCCGCTACGGTTATGGCCGTTATGGCTATGGCAAGTACGGCTATGGTAACTACGGCAACTACGGCTCCTACGGCCAATACGCCGAGTCCCACTACGGCAACAAGGATGACGACTCCATCAAGAAATAATAATTACCACGGAGGCACAGAGGACACAGAGTTATTTATCCATGGCATGGCAAGAATCTCAGTGGTCTCCGTGACTCTGTGGTAAAATAAATAAGATATGATTATAGCAGTTGATTTTGACGGGACGATTGTCGAGAACAAGTACCCTGAGATCGGTGAAGAGCGCCCCTTCGCCATTGAGACGCTGAAGATGCTCATTGCCGACCGCCATCGCGTCGTCCTCTGGACCTGTCGCGAGGGCGAGCTTCTCGACCAGGCCCTCCAGTGGTGCCGTGAGCGTGGTGTAGAGTTCTATGCTGCCAACCGCGACTACCCCGAGGAGACCACCGACAACAATCCCCACTTCACCCGCAAGCTGAAGGCCGACCTCTTCATCGACGACCGAAACGTCGGAGGCCTCCCCGACTG
>JAEEGK010027720.1_pt1 | contig 11417 bp, 5 predicted proteins | sample 8958771 | NCBI WGS metagenome assembly JAEEGK01 (sample SAMN16246547, study PRJNA631951) | gut metagenome | biome: gut microbiome; feature: rumen; material: SC-attached | host: Bos | place: Iran: Karaj | collected 2018-10 | reverse complement strand
CCCCAATCCCCAATCCCCAATCCCCAATCCCCAATCCCCAATAAAATAAATATATAATTAAATATTAAAATTATTAAATTTTTAAGAATAAAAATTATTTTAACTAATAATTTAATTTGTTGTTATAAAATTATATAAATAATTTGATGGAAAATAAAAATATAAATAATAATTATTTACAAAATTCTGATGAAAAAAAGAAAATAATTCAAAATTCTTTTATTTCTATTGAAGAAAAAAAAAATTCAGATTATAAATTAAGTAACAAAAATTCATATGTAAAAATAAATTCAAATATAACAAAAAGAAACATTCAATTATTAAAATATCCAAGTTTTGGAACAATAGGAAATGGTTTTCAATTAGGATCAAAATCAAATAAAAATTATTTTCTTTCCTTTACAAATTTTAAAGAAATTTTACCAAAAATAAACAACAATGCAATCTTGACATACACAACATTTAAAAATAATGATTTAGAAAATTTTCACTTTTCGATTATAATTAAAAGTTTAGATATGAAAGAACAAATTAAAATAGTAATTGATTTAGATTCAATAGAAAAAATTTATTTAGGAGAAAATAATTACGAAAAATTTATAAATAAAAAAGAAAATCATTTTGATCAAATAATTTATTTTTTACTTGAAAAACCGCCCAAAGTTTATTATAAATTAGAAAATAATAAAGATATTAATTTTAGCACAAGTGAACATGAAGGTGATATGGAATATCATTTTATGAACAAAGAGTTTTATTTTAATAATTTTAAAAAAATATTAACTAAATATTCTTACATTAATAAATATAAATTCTCAGATAAAAATATTATTGAATTTGAACATCAAAAAAATAATAATAATTATTTTTTTAATATTGATGATTATACAAAATTTACTGAAAAAAATTATATTGATCAAGGTTTTATAAGATTAGATTCTTTTTTGAGTCAAAAAACTGAATTTTTAAATTTTTATTTACTGAATTTAATAATGAAAATTAATTTAAGATTTTTGAATTTAAAAGAATATTATGATGTTATGAATAGACAATTAAAATTAAGAGAAAAAATTCAAAATGGAGATTTTAAAAAAATAATTGAAAATTTGTATGATGAAAGTCAATTTATTTATTATCCAAATTCAACTTTAATTACATTTTTTGAACAAAAAATAAAAGAATATCAAAATAATTTTTATTTAAAAGTTTTAAATTTTAATTTTGTTTTACAATTTTCAATTTTTTCACTCATAACAAACAAAAAACTTTTCATAATAAATAATGAACTAAATGAATTAATTAATTATATCGAAAATTTAAATTATGATGATCAAGAATTAATGAGTAAAGTAATAGATAAAGTAAATGAAGATTCTTTAATTACAAAATACACTGAAAAATTATCAGAAATAATCATTAATAAATTTAAAGAAATTAAAAATAATCCATCTTTAAATTATAATCAATATGATAATGATGATAGCATTTCATTAATTCGTTCAATTGAAATTACACCTTCAATAATTTATTACAAACTTCCAAAATTTGAAAGAAATAATCAATTAATTAGAAAATATTCTTCATATGCAAATAATTTTATTAAAATAAACATGATTGATGAAAATTTCAATAAAATCTATTTTATTTCTAATCCTTATAGTAAATTTTTAAATTTTTTAAATTCTTTAATGAAAAATGGAATTTTAGTTGGAAGCAGATTTTTTAATTACATAACATCAAGTAACACTCAAGCAAAAACAGGAAGTGGATGGTATTTTAATTTAGAAGGAACAAATTATAATTCAATAGAAAATATAATGAATGAATTAGGTAATTTCAATAACGAAAAAAATAAATATAAAAATATTGCAAGAAGAGGACAATGTGCAAGTAGCTCAACACCAATCGATGATTTGAAACCTGAAAATATAATCGAAATTGAAGAAATTTTAAGTCCTTGTGGAAAATTTATTTATTCTGATGGAATAGGACAAATATCATTAAATTTAGCTAAAAAATGTTTTGATAAACTTAAAAAAAATAAAACTGCTTATAGTTCAGCTTTTCAAATTAGATTGTCCGGAATTAAAGGCGTCGTCGCTATTAATCCTGAATTAGATGGAGAAAAAATTTGTATAAGACCTTCAATGAAAAAATTTGATTGCGAAAATTTTGAATTAGGGATTGTTAAAAGAAGTAATTATTCAGTAGGTTATTTAAATAGACAAATTATTATTTTATTGTATAGTTTAGGAGTTGATAAATCTATTTTTATTAATATGCTTAAAGACCAACTTTATAATCTCGAAAATGTTTTGAGTTCATTTCAAGAAAATAAAATTAAAAATAGGAAGCATTTTAATTTACTTAAAAATGATAAAAAATTATCTGAAGAATTATTAAGTAAATGTTATTATTTTAAGCCATTTATTGATAATTATTTAAAATACGGCGATGAATTTATATTTAATAACGAACCTCTTATAAATGAATTATTATTAACAATAATAACTTCAAATATAAAAAATTTAAAATCAAAAGGGAAAATTTTAGATAATAATTCATGTAATTTAATTGGCGTAATAGATGAATATGGAGTATTAGAACATAACGAAGTTTTTATTCAAATAAACAAAACATATTTTAATTTTAACAACTACAAAACTCATAATAATAATAATAATAATAAATATTTTTTTAATTACGAAAACAATGAAATTATTGAAGGAGAAGTTTTTGTAACTAAAAATCCTTGTTTACATCCAGGAGACATAAGAAATTTAACGGCAGTAAATAGAAAAAATGTAGTTAATAAATTATCTCATTTAATAAATGTCATTGTTTTTAGTCAAAAAGGAGAGAAAAATCAACCCCCTGTTCAAAATTTAATTTCAGGGGGCGACCTTGATGGAGATTGTTATTATGTTTCCTGGAACAAAAACATAATAAATAAAATGAAAATTAAAAATTACCCTAATTTAAAAGACATGAAATCAACTAATTTAAATCAATCAGCAATTTTAGATAAAAGTGAATTAGATATTAATGATATTATAAAATCAAGAATAAATACAATGAAAAATGATGTTGTTCCTATTTTATGTAATTATTATTTAGCTTTTGCGGATAAAGATATAAAAAATGGAGCATTTAATCAAAAATGTTTAGAAATAAGTAAATTATTTATGATCGCAATAGATAGTAATAAAAACGGAAATTTTATTTCGCAAAATATTTTAAAAGAAAAAAATTTAATTTTGAATGTTTATCCGGATTTTTTAGAAATTGAAACAAATTCATATGATTCGCCCGGAATTTTAGGTTGTTTGTATAGAATGTGTAATTTAAATAAATTTTATGATACTCATTTTTATAATGAATATAAATTAACTTATTTAAAAGATTATTTAATGGATATTAAATTAATAACGAAAAATAGTATTAATTATGCGTATGATATGTTTAAAATGTATGTTGAATATTCTCATGATATTAATAATCTTTTATTAAATTATCATATTAATTTTGAAGCTGAATTATTTTTAAATTTAGATTTATATGATGTGAAAAATAATAAAAAAATCAAAGAAAATCCAACTTTTAAAGATATTGAAAGTTTGCAAATAAAATATTCTCAAAAAATTAAAGAAAATTTTAAAAAAATTAATAATGACATTGCAAGTGCTTGTTATTTAGCTACTTATTTAAATTATAAAAGTTATAATTATTATAATTTTTCTTTTGATAAAAATGTAAATGGAAAAAAATTTATTAAAGAATGGAATAAATTTAATAATATTAAATTTGAAGATGAAAAAATTAAATATTGTGATTATGAAAAAATTTCTCCAAGAGATGTTTTAAAAGCTAATTTAAAAAAATATTTTTCGTTTCCTTGGATTATAAAAGATATAAGAGAAATGTTATTTAAAATTATGAATTAAAATAAAAATATATATTATTATTTTATTGTATATTTAAATTTATAATAATATAGTAATAATATTTATTATAAATAAAAAAAAAATTTAATTTTAATATTAAAATTTAAAATTTTTTCTAATTAAAAATATTCTTTGTTTTTTAAAAATAAAAATAAATGAGAAATAAATTTGAAAATTATTTTGCAAGTTTATCAAAAAATGATTTTTTTATGATATTAATTGATTTTTCTGAAAAATTTTTGTGAGATTATCTAAAAATGAAAGAAAGATGAAATAAATATTTCTGAAAGGAAAAATATTTTTAGCTAAACTTAAATTTTAAAAAAATTATAAAATAATATTTTAGATTTATAATAATAATTAAAAAAAATTTTATAAATTTTTATTACAAAACAATAATTTTTAATTTTAAATAAAAATTATTTTATTTATAAAATAATAATTTTAATTTTGATTTAATAAATTTTATATCTAAAAATTAAATAAAAATTAAATAAAAAAAAACTCAAGCTTTTAATAAAACTTCAGTCATTTCAAAAATTTTAATCGCATAATCAATTTCATCTAATCTTTTTTCAATAACAGCTCTTTTATTTCTAATTCCAACACTTCTTAAATAATAATCAACAGGAAATTTTTTAAGTTGTTCCATCAAATCATTTTTAACTTTTTTTAAATTTTCTAATATTAATTGTCTATCACCTTCCCACAATTTAAACGTTCCTTTCGGATAATTTTTTTCTTCTTCAATTAATCTTTCATATTCTCTTTCAATAAATTCTCTTATTCTAAATTCATTAATATAATCAGGTGTTTTTAAATCTTTTAATTTTAATTTTTCAGGAATTTTATTTACAATTTCAAGAATTTCTTTATAAGTTAATTGCGGAGGAAAATTATTTTGAATTCTGAAATTTTTTACTTTTTCGCAACCTTCATTTAATTTCGGACGTTCTACGAAAAAATTATTTTGTCCATTTAAAATTTTTTCTAATTTGTTTTTGTCATAAACTGTGAAATTTTTATTAAAATTATTATTTTTTGGTTGATGATAAAATTTTTTTTTTTGAACGGTTTTTAAATCGAAATAAAATGGATTTTTTTTCATGTATGAAATTGTTACACTCGGTGGAATGCTAATTAAAGTTTTATTGTTGCTTATTTTTTTTGCGTATGATTTTTTTAAAACTTCGTTGTTTGATTTTTCTCTTGGAAATGGACTATAATAATATGTGTAATCAGACATTAAATTTAATTTATTAAAGAAAAAAAAATTTAAATAATATTTAAAATTATTTATTTATTTTTAATAAATTGGTTCTGCATTTTGAAGTTGAGAATAATTTTGATTGTTTATGTTGTATCTATTGTTGTTTGAAGATATTTGAGTTTGTTGATAGTTGTTTTGATAAATTGGGGAGGATTTTAAATTTTGATTGAAGTAATTTTTTTGTTGAGTTTGAAATTGTGGTGAAGAAATTCTATTTTGATTATTATAATTATAATTTTGTTGAGGAGTTGGAACTCTATTAACATTATTATTAAAATTATAATTATAATTTTGTTGTGGTGTTGGAACTCTATTAATATTATTATTAAAATTATAATTATTTTGTTGAGGAGTTGGAACTCTATTAACATTATAATTATTTTGTTGAGGCGTTGGAACTCTATTAACATTATTATTAAAATTATTATAATTTTGTTGAGGCGTTGGAACTCTATTAACATTATTATTATAATTATTAATATTATTATTATAATTTTCTTGTTGAGAACTAGGAACAAATCCCATCATATTATTAGTTCCATTTCCAGCTAAATCAATGTATCTTTGTTGTTGTTGACTCAACCCTTTATTAACAACATTTTGATTCATCGCTTGATTAGTTTGATAGCTTTCTAAAGGAATAACTTGCATAGGATTAGTTCTACCTTTGGGAAATTTAATATAACTAGTTTCAGGTCTTGGAGGGCCTCCTGCATATTGATAATATTTCTGTCCATTTTTTTCCATGAATTTTTTATATTCTTCTTGAGTTGGATACGAATCATAATCATTATTTAAAGTAGCATTATACATTAAATGATTTTCTCTATTAATATTATGATTAACATCTTGATAATTAATATCATAAACAAAATTTTTAATGTTTCCAAATTTTGGATAAACATTTGATGGATTTGGATTAGAATTTCCTATTAAATTATTATAAATTGTTTGTTTTTTTGGTTTATTTTCTATAGAATAATTTTTATTTTTGTCTAATAAAGTTAATAAATGTTGATAACCTTTTCCATAATATTTTTTTAATAAATTTTCATTTTCTTTTATTAATCTTTCTTTTTCTTCTTCAATTAATTTTCTTTTTTCTTCTTCTAATTTTTTTGCTTCTTCTAATTCTTTTAATTCCATGTTTCTTTGAGCTTCGTATTGTGCTAATTTTAGTTTCCATTGACGTTCGATGTCTTTTTTGAATTCTAACATTTTTAATTTTCGCATTTGAAGATTGTACATTTCTAATTTTTCGTCTTTTTCATATTGTTCTATTAATTCTTTTTTAAATTTTTCTTCCATTTCTTTTTCTTTTTTTTTAATTTCTTCTTTTTCTTTAAATTGTTTAATGGCACTAGCTAATAATTCTTCTTTTTGCCTTTGTTTTTTTTCTTTTTCTTGCAATTCCGCAATTCTATTTTTTTGATTTTCTTGTTCTAAATAAAGTTCATTTCTAACATTTTCCCAATAATCTTTATTCGCAGCTTCTTGCGCGGCTTGATTACAAAGTTCATTAAATCGAACATCTTTTAAATTTTGAATTTCTTCTTTTTTTTTATTAAATTCATTTTCTTGATTTGCTTTTTCTTCAAAGTATTTTTTTTCATTTGCTTTTTGTTTTTCTTCATCTTCTTTTTCTTTTTTTTTTCTTTCTGCTTTTTCTTTATAAGCATTTTCCATGTACATTCGATTAATAGCTTTTTTTCTTTCATTTTCATTGAAATTTTGAATGTCTTCCTGTTTTAATTTTTCTATTAAATCATCGACTTGTTTTTTATCGCGTTCGTATTCTTTAATAGATTCTAATTTGTTTTTTTCATGTTCTGCGATTTGTTCTTGCAATAAATATTTCGCTTTGAATCTTTCTTTTTGTTTAATTTCATCGATTTTTTTTTGATTTTCAATTTCTTTGTTTAAATTATCTAAAACAGTTTCATCAGCTTGTGTGTCTTTAATTAAATTTTGCAATCTAAGCAATTGATTTTGATGAATTTGATGAGCACGAAATTCATTTAATTTCGCGTTTTCAATCGCGGATTTAATTTCTTTAATTTCGTCGTTGTTTTCGAATATTTTTTGTTTGATTTTCGTTTGATTTTGAATGGAATTTTTATTGTCAAAAATTCCTTTCGAAAAAATTTCCTGCACATCATCAACATCTAAATTCTTCAATGAATTTAAAACTAAAGGATTTAAACGATAAATGTTTTTTGGCTCCGGATGAGGATAATAATTAGACGAATGAAAATTTGCACTAAAAGGACGATTTTTAATAGACATTTAATTATTTAAAAAAATATTTAAATTTTTAATATAAAAATATTAAATTAATAAAAATAACTATTATTTCCGATGTTATTTTCATATCGATTTCTTTTGTTTTTTTTGTCTTTCATTATTATCGGACGTTTTCCACTTTCTGATTGAACTGTATTGTATTCATAGCTATTGTAATAATCATTATTATCAATTAAATTATTTTCGTTGTTTATGTTGAAATTTATGTTTTTTTTTAGAGCTTGAACGTAATTTTTATTATTATTATTATCTAATAAATATAATTGAAAATTTTTGTTTTTTATTGAATATGGATTTAAATAATTATTATTATTATTGTTATTATTATTATTTTTAGTTGAATTTGTTGTGTTTTGAATTGGATTTTTTACATAATCTGAATTATTTCTTTTTTCAATTGCTTTTAAATTGAAATTATTTCTACTAAGAATATTTTCATTTTTATTTTCGATGTTTTTGATTTTTTCTTCATTTTCTAATAATCTGCTGCTTAAATTATTATTTTTTTCTTTTTCGATTTTCATTTCGTTTTCTAAATTTGTGATTTTATTTTTAATTTCATTTAAATTATGATTAGAATCGTATTCATAATTTTGAATTTCAAAATTAATATTTTCAGTGTCATCGTTATTTTTACTTTCAGTGTTCATAATATTATTATTTTCAGAGTTTTTTTCAATAATTGAATTATTGAATGATTTTAATTCATTTTCGCTATTTTCTTCATAAAATTTATTATTAATTTCGAAATTTTCGAAGAAAATTTCGAATTGCAAACTGAATAAATTAATAAATGAATTTAAATATTTAATTTTATCTTGAAAATTTTCTTTTAATTTTTCATTTAAATTGAATTTTTTAATAAAATCAATGAAACTATTTAAAAAATTTTCTTTGATTTTTTCTTTATTAATATTATTAAATTTATTAACGAAATCATTGATGCTTTTTAATGATTGATTAAGAATTTTTTCGAAGTTTTTTTGATTTTCTTTTAAAGTGTAAATTTGAATTTCAGCGTTTTTATTTGAAGAGAAATTTTTATTGAAATTTTTTAAAATACTTTTATTTTCATTATTTAAATTTTCATTTTGAATTTTTGTTTTATTTACAATTTTATTTAATTCATTAATTTTTAATGATAATTCATTATTTTTTAAATTCGTTTGATAAGATAAATTAATTTGTGATTTTAAATCATTCAAACTTTTTTCTAATTTATTATTTAAATCATTATTATTTTTTTTTAAATTAAAAAATTCATTTTTTAAATTTTGTTCGTTTTTTTTTAAATTTTCGAAATTTTCATTTAAAATTTTATTTTCTTCTTTAATATTATTATTTTCTATTGAAATTTTATCTAAATTATTATTTAAATTGTTAATTTCTTTTTTTAAAATGTTATTTTCAGTTTCTTTATTATTTAAATCAGTTTCGTATTTATTTTTCCAAAATGTAATTTCATTATTAACATTTTGATTGAAATTTTTTTGTTTTGTAATTTCTTCATTTAAAATACTTTTTTCAAAATTTGATTTTTCAATGTTTTCTTTAATAGAAAAATTTTCGTTTTTTAAATTTGAAACTTCTTTTTTTAAATTTTCATTAATTTCATTTAAATTTTCATTTTCGATTTTTTGATTTTTAATTTGATCATTTAATTTATTAATTTCTGTTTTTAAAATAATATTTTCTTTATTAAAATTTTCAATTTTGTTATTAAAATTTTTTTCTAAATTTTTTTGATTTAAATCAATGTTTTTTTTTAATTTTTCAATTTCATCTTTTCTAATATTAACTTCATTAGTTAAATTTTCATTCAAATTTTTTAATTCAAAATTTTCATTTTTATTTTTTTCATTTTCCATATTCAAAATTTCAAATTTATTCTTCAAATTTTCATAATTTAATTTAATTTCATTAAAATCATTTTCAATTTTCTTTTTTTCTAAAATTTCATTTTGAAAATTCTGTTGTTTCATTTCAAATTCATTAAAAATCTTATTTAAATTATTAGAAATATTTTCATTATTTTTACTCAAATTCATTTGACTATTCATTAAATTATTATTCAAAGTTTTCAAATTCACATTTTCTTTTTCATATTTCACATTCAAACTATTCAAATTCGCATTTTCATTCTTCAAATTCTCAAAATTCGTTTTCAAATCACTCAAAATCGCTTGTTCTAAAATCAATTCTTTTTTAATCTTTTCATTTTCACTCTTCATCTTTTCAAACTCAATAAAATTTTCCATATTAAAATTATCAACATTATTTTTAATAATTTCACTTTCAATACTTTGCTTCAATATTTCAATCAAATTTCTTTGTTCTTCATTAAGTAAAATTTCCTGCCTCAAATTTTCTTCGATTTTTTCTTTTTCTTCAGACAAATGCGCAATCATTTCGTTATTATAAATATTCGGATTCAATTTGAAAGAAATAATGTCATTTTCATTAATAGGCAATTTGTGACCAGGCGAAAGTTGAAGAATGTGTTTTTCACATAAAATTTTGTAATTTTGAAGGTCGGAAATTAATTTTTGTTGATTGGTTATTTTTAACATTAAAGAATTTAAATTATTACTATTTTGAATCTGACTAAAATCAAAATTTGATTCTTGCATTGAAAATAAATTTGTGTTTAAAGGTTGATAAAAAATGTTTTCGTTTAAATTTTTGTTGTTGTTATTTTCGAAGTTTTTTTGATCGGTTTTGTTTTCGTATAAATAATCTTCATTGTCACTTTCTATTGAAAAAGCTGTTTGAGGATTTTTTATATTTTCTTCGTAAAGTGAATTTGAAACTTGACTTTCATTTAAATTTGTTTCTTTCATTTTTATATTTAAATAATATTTTTTAAATTAATTTACAATATTTTTTTTTAATTATTTAATTTTTTTTTAATTAAAAATATTTATAATTTTTATTTTAAATTAAATCAATTTCTTCATTTTCATTAAAATCATTAAAATCTTCTTTTTTATTATTTTTAATATTATTTTTATTTTTATTTTCTTTTTGTAATAATTTTTCTTTTTCTTTTTCTTCTTCAGTTTTTACAATCGTTTGAATATTAAAACATTTGAATTCAAAATATTTTTCTAATATTGATAAACAACATAAATTATTAGTTATTTCAATAAAAACAACTTTTTCTGGATTTTTATAATCAACTTCATAAAATTCTTTTTCAATTAAATTTAAAGTATAATTTAAATAATCATTTTTTATTATTGAATTATTATTTCTTGAGCGAAATTCAATTTTCCATTTGATTTTTTTTTTATTGTCTTTATTATTAAAATATTTATTAATTAATATTTTTATTTTTTCTTTAAAAATTTCAAATTTTGCTTTGCAACAAATTTCAATTGGAATTAATTTATGAATGTTTTTTGAAATTAGATTTTTATTTAATAATAAATCATTAAATAATTTATAACAAATTTCTAAAGGATTTATTTTATTTTTAAATTCTTTGTTTATTTTAATGAAAATTATTCCTTTACAATGAGTTTCAAAATTAAAAAAAAATTTTTTTTTTTTTAAATTTTTAATTTCATCCTCTAAATTTTTATTTTCATTTGAATTATTTAAATTCGGATACAAATCATCAACATAATCATTTAAAATATTATAAGCGTCTCTAATTGAATTTTTTTCTTTGTTTTTATCAGTAAAAATTAAAAATCCATTTAAATTTTCATTTAATTCATCAATTTCTTTTTGAATTTTTGTGTTTTTATTCCATTTTTTCATAAAAATAATTAAAATTAATAATAAATTTAATATTAATTTATATTAAAAATTGATTTTTAATTAATTTAATTTCATTTTGAATGGGGGATTGGGGATTGGGGATTGGGGATTGGGGATTGGGGATTGGGCCCAAT
>JAEEGK010027716.1_pt1 | contig 11418 bp, 7 predicted proteins | sample 8958771 | NCBI WGS metagenome assembly JAEEGK01 (sample SAMN16246547, study PRJNA631951) | gut metagenome | biome: gut microbiome; feature: rumen; material: SC-attached | host: Bos | place: Iran: Karaj | collected 2018-10 | reverse complement strand
GATTTAAGACGCCTTATGGACGGGGATTTTTTCTTCTCCGTTCCCCACAGATCCAAACTGAGAAAGAAAAACAGTCAAAGGAAGAGAATCATCTACCGCTTCCTTTCTGAAGAGAAAATGCTCATGAAGTTCATTGCATTTACACTTCATGACTATGATGACCTGTATGAAGACAGCGTTTATTCCTTCAGGCTTGGCAAACACATATCAGAGATCTTTTCCGACATCAGGAAAAAGAACCTCAGCGCCACCCACTGGGTATTAAAGACAGACATTCACAGCTATGGCGACAACGTTCAGCCTGAGCTTCTTGCTGATATGCTGGATGAAATCTTCTTAGAGCACGACCCACAGCTCTGTTCATTTTTCAGAAAGCTTTTGACCCGCGGGCAGTACTACCAGGAAAAAGAGCTTGAATCCGGCAACACAGGTGCTCTCAGCGGATGTCCTCTCACCACCTTTTTTGAAAATGTGTATCTGAGGGATATAGATAAATACATAATCAGGGAAAGCTCTTATTATTGCCGATACGCCGACGATATAGCCATATTCATTGATTCGAAGGAAAAGGCAGATTCGTTATATAAACACATCAACGAGCTATTTACCGAGAGAGGTCTTTCCTTTAACGATGACAAGACAGTTATCGTAGCCCCCGGTGAGGCTTTTGATCTTCTGGGCTTTCAGATTAAGGGTAACGAATTCGACATCTCCCCTCACTCTCTTGACTCGATCATCTGGAAGCTAAATCACAGAGCCCGTAAGCTTATGAGGCAACAGAGCCGCTATGGTCTTTCAAAAGAAGAGACCATGCAGAAAATGGTCCGCAGGATTGATGACTACTTTTTCGGGAGACGCGAGGATAAAAATGAACTGAACTGGGTAGACTGGTCCTTTAAGGTACTGACAAGAAGTGACAGCCTGAAGAAGATAGATAGCTGTGCTCAGGAATGTATCCGCTACGTTGGAAGCGGAGGAAAAAGAAATAAAGCCAAATACCGTGTGCGCTACAAAGCCATGCGCCAAATGGGCTATCGCACACTGGTCCATGCCTTCTATCACGGAGTTGACAGTGATAGTCGAAGTGTAATATAAAAAACCATATAACGATGAATGCGGGCGGGTGCGCTGAAAAAGGCGCGTCTGCACAAAGAACAGTCTTTGCGGCTTTAAAAGGCTTGGCAGACAGCTGCTGCAAAGGTGTGTTTTAGAGCGACCAAAGTCTTAATGTTTTCCCGCCCGTTTTTCAATAATTACGCTTCCAGCGGAGTCTCCTGCTGCTTTCTAACAAGCTCAGCAAAGGCTCCGTTTTTTTCCATAAGTTGCTTATAGGGACCCTCTTCAATGATCCTTCCGTCATCGATCATGATTATCCTGTCGCAGTCTTTTACTGTTGATAACCTGTGAGCCACTATGACTACTGTGCAAGACTCACGATAAACAGACTCAAGCACCCTGGCCTGCGTAACATTATCAAGAGCTGAAGTAGCCTCATCCAGCAAAAGAATTTTCGGATGTGACGCAAAGGCTCTGGCCAAAAGGATTCTCTGTCTCTGTCCTCCTGAAAATCCCCTGAAGCCCGAATCTGAAATCTCTGTATCCTGTCCCATTGGCAGAGTGTCTATATAATCGTCGATAGCCGCCTTTTTTATTGCCTCCTGTGCATCCTGCCTCGAAACAGGCACCGGACAAGAGGCTATATTTGAATAGACAGTTCCCGGCATGAGATTGCTGAACTGGAATACAGAGCCTACATGCTTTCTGTATGATCTGAGGTTTATATTGTCCAGTTCATTGCCATCAATGTAGATTCCGCCTGAATCAGGCCGCAGCGACCCCATTATCAGCTTTAAGATCGTACTCTTTCCGCTGCCGCTCTCTCCTACCAGCGCAACCTTCTCTCCGGCTTCAATGTTTATTGAAATATCCTTAAGACAGGTCCTGTTGCTTCCTTCATAGGAAAAAGAAACATTTTCAACCTTGATCTCTCCCCTGATGCTACGAAGATATGTCTTGGCTTCAGCACATTCAATACTCTCTTTCATCAGCCCTGAAAGAGTTTCTGCCATAGGCCGCATCAGAACCAGTTTTGAAAATGAATCCATCAGTCCGGAGCATGCAGTAACTACCAGGCCATAAGAATTTACAAAAGCCATGTAATCGGTAACGGCGATCTTGTACGGTATTACCAGTGAAATTAGGATAACCGTGCCCATAGAGGACACTAAGCTTATCAGAACATCCTCCAGTTTAAGGAGCGTGGGCTTGTCCAGATCATATTTAAGAACTTTGCTGTAGCGCTTTGCCCAGTTTACATACAGACGCCTTTCCGCACCTGAACTCTTGATCGTCTGTACTCCCCTGATAGCGGTGTAGAGAAATGATTCCGATTCAGTCTCAGCCTCCAGGGAATCCCTGCTGTTCGCAGCCTCAGAAAAGGCGATGATCACGGACAGGACAATCCTTACAAAAAGAACTACCAGCGCTGGCCAAACCATAACCTTGGTAAATCTACCCATCTGGAAAATATAAGCAACAGAAAACAGTGCCGTCAAAGAGCTGTCCAGAATAAAACCAATGATCTGATCGCAAAGTCTCCTGGCATTGCTTATCTGTTTTGCCAATGCCCCCGTGGTGTACTTTATAAAATATCTCTGGGGAAGAAGCAAAAGCCTTGCCATAACCGCAGCCTGGGTTTTGCAGGCAATCCTTTCCCTTGTTCTTCCCAGGTAAACTCCCCTGATGGCCGAAATGCTGCTCCTTATTATTCCTGCGACTACAAAAAGTATCGCGCACTGCATCAGCATCGGAATTCCATCTTGTCCTTTTGGAACAATCTGCTCAAGAACAAATTCGTTCATTTTCGGAACAACAAGGCCCAGCATTGTTACTGCAAAGCTTGCTGCAGTCACCATCACATAGTCCTTGGGTGAGAGCATGTAGAACATGTAAACTACAAGATGATAAAAGCTCAGCTCCTCATGAGGGAGAGGTCTGTAGATCGCATATGCCTTTTGTTCCAGCTGTACCTCGCCATTTACGGGATGTCTTTTACCATCTCCCGGGTACATCCACATATAGCCAAACAGCCCTGGGATAAGTACAACCGCTTTCCCGTCTGACAAAAAGCCCAGCATAAGGTCTGTGCGTTTCTTCCACCTGGTATCCTTTGTATCCACTTCGTCGTACATCATTCCAAGAGGGTCCAGAACCAGGTCCAGCATGTCATCGACATTGTCGCACCCGTATACCTTGTCCATTTTGATGTGATATCTTCCAAGGATATAGCGCACGACATTTTGGGCCATAGAAACAGTATCAGTACCGGAGATCTCAATATTGTTGTTCATATTAAGATCCGCCACCCGCTCTCTGGCTTTGTCTATTTCGTCTCTTTTTCTGATAGTGTTCTCAAAAAGTCCCATAAGTTCCTATGCGTTAACTAAACGTTTGTATAGCCCGTCCTTTGCCATAAGCTCTTTGTGTGTTCCAACCTCAACTATCCTGCCATGATCCATGCAGTAGATCCTGTCGCAGGATGCAACCGTGGAGAGTCTGTGAGCAACAATTATACAGGTTGTCCGCCTTTGGCGAAGCGACTCAAATACCCGTTCCTCGGTCAGTGCATCCAGAGCAGATGTGAATTCATCCAGCAAAAGAACTGTCGGATCCTTTGCCAGTGCCCTGGCCAGCTCAATTCTCTGAAGCTCTCCGCCGGAGAAGTTCTTACCGTTCTCTTTTATCATGGCGTAATATCCGTCGCGGTCCTTGAGGATTCTCTTGTTTATTTTGGCTTCATTAGCAGCCATTATTACTTCAAAGCCCTCGATGGTGGAATCCCAGAGAGTGATGTTGCTCATTACAGTGTCTTCAAACATCGTAACTTCCTGGTCGACACATGCCAGGGATGAATGGAAGACTGCATCGGGAATATCCTTTCTCTCTTTTCCCCCGTAGAGGACATATCCTGAATCAGGCTGATACATATCTGCGATGCATTTAAGCAGCGTTGACTTGCCGCAGCCACTCTCCCCTACTATGGCGATGATCTCACCATTTTTCACTTCCAGGGACACATCATCCAGCGCCAGCGGATCTCCGGAATTGTAACAGAAGGATAAGTTTTTCACCTCAATCTCACCGAGGAACTTTTTAGGCTCCTCGTCTCTTAGAGGGATTTCCTCCCGCACCTTGCGCTTTTCGATATCGTCCAACCTCTCAAGATTGGTGCGCATACTCTGCAATGAATTGGTAGTATTCACACAGTTTGCAAGACTGCTTCGCAGATTGATGAGCAGGGCCTGCAGCGCTGCCATCATACCAAGTGTAAAGCTGCCCTCGATAATGAAATATGCACCTACGAAGAGGATCATTCCCTGGGAAAAGACAGAATGGAACCCTCCAATAACTGAAGAAACCTGGTTGATACTGATGTTATCAAAGCGGCTCTCCCTGAAGGATCGCTGTTCTTCATTCCATCTGGCAAAGAAGGCTCTCTCCACTCCACCAGACTTGATAGTATCTATGTTTCCAAGACCACTTAGAGTAACAGCGTTCATAGAGTTGATACTGGTACTCATTACTCTGGATATGTTGGCGATCTCATGCTGAAGGATGAATGATAAGATCAGGTAAACAATCTCAACAGCCAGGCACATCGCTCCAAGAATCCTGTGGAACATGAACATCTGAATGAAATATACAAAGACCATGGCCAGATCCAGGAACCTGGGAACAATGGTCCTTAGAAGTGACATGCTCAGGTTCTTATTGCTGTCAAGGCGCTGCATCAGCTCCCCTGCGCTGTACTGTTCAAAGAACTTAACCGGCTGGGCAAAAAGCTTTTTAAAGAGCCTGGACTGTGAACCTGCGGCATCCTTAAAAGCCGCCTTGTATATAAAAAGAGTCTTTGAAACATTTACTACAGTGTACGCGATAAGCACCGCATCCATGATGAGCATCATGGTGATGAAGTTGTTTTCCGTCTCATTTATAAGCCTTAGCAGCCGGTCATTTTTAATGAGATTTGACATACCGGTAGTAATGCTGTTACTGGCGGCGATATCCAGCATGATCCTCTGGGTGTTGATCATTATGAGGTTCAGTATTACTGCGAGAATATTGAGAATGACGATCTTCGCCAGCACGGCGCGCATGCCGGTAAGACGCCTGTTGATCATTTCAAAGAGATTTTCTTTTTTGCCATCCCTTACGAAGTCCTCTCCCGGCTGCATCCTTATCAGTATCCCGCCATATTTATCCATAAAGAAATCCAGAGGCAGTTTGACGTTTCCTTTTGCGGGATCCATCACATAGACTGTGTTTCCAACGATTTTCTTTATTATGCAGTAATACCTTCTCTTCCAGAACGCAATCAGAGGGAAGGACTGATGAACAAGATCCTCCTTTGGTACATTAAGGATCTCGGTAGAAAGCCCGAATTGCTTTGCAGTATCCACAAGCTGCTGCGGAGTGGAACCATTTCTTGATACCACCATTTTTTCGCGCAGACTCTCAATGGGCACGTATTTTCCATAGGCCCCAAGCATAGAGGAAATAATAGCTATTCCGTTTTCACCTGTATACATCTGTATGGTTATGGGAATTCGCACGTCTGCCGCTCCTCAAAAAAGATAAAGTTTCCTGATTACAATTATATCACAAATTAGTTATCGGCTTTTCGTGCATAGTGATGAAGATTTGTGAATTTGAGTGTGTACCGATAAGTGCGTCCAAAAGTCCCCATCTTATCTGTATCATTGAATATAAGACACGATGAAATTCGCGTAGAAAGAAGCTTTGCAATATCCTTTTTCTTTAGGAACCACTTGAATTAAGATCTTCCTTGTAGTTTGGATTTCTATATATCTCGGAACATAATCCAGTAACCTTGTTTTTCTTGGAGTTTTTCAATACAGTATACTTCATCTGCCCCTCTGCAAAATCAAGGGGTTTACCAGTTCTTTGATCAGTACTTGAATAAAAGACTGACATTGGTTTTACTGTATTTTCATCTACCTGTTCAAAAACAAGAAATAAGTTCAAAGGTCGCTCTGCACTTCTTAAATCAAGAATCAGATAGTTACCGTCTATTGTGGTATAAAACTTTGTTCTTGCTTTTGAAAAAGCATATAGACTTACAGCTTTATTATCAAGCCCTTCGATTATTTCATCTAATCGTGATAAAAGTTCAAGTCTATCTGAAATATCATTATATCTCTCAGATTTTTTGAAATAGTCTTCAGTAATACCCCCGCTCATTATTTCATCGTAAAAAGAAACTACTGAGCGTCTGTTCTGGTTGATATCAGTATCAACAAGGTAATGAATACCACCCACATGAAACCAACAAGTCTTATCAAAAACGACTGTTAATCTTTTACTTTTTCCTTTTCTTCCCAATACTAATTCATATTCGACATCCAATAGTGAACTATATTTCTTTAGTGCCGTTATTATTTCCATTCCTATATCCTTTACATAAAACAAGAGCCTTGTATTCACTACAAGACTCTTGGATAATTTTCTTTTGGATTACTCCTAGCTGGCTTGTGGTTACTTATCAAACCCACCTATGGCTCCATCGTACAAAGCATACCAGCTCTCCATACGACTTCACAGCTCAAGCAAACCTCAAGTGCTTGCTTATCTACTTAAAATATAAGTGGTTGACTATGATGTGTCAATACAACAAGAGTTCTTTTAATGAAAGTTTCACAAGTTAGTTGAGGATGTCATAGTTCCTTCGGTAAGATACCAGATTTGACATAAGTTTGATTAAAAAAGCAATAACTCCACGTCTCAAATCTATATTTCGCCAAGTCTTTCAGGCGGTTTTCCATACTACGATTCCTTCCCTATCAATATTCTTATAAAAAGGCAAATCCACTTTCCATTCTATGAAATTATTGTATTCTATAGGGACAACGGACAGGGTGACTTCCAGGTTCAGCTCGTAATCCACCACAATATCTATCATTTTCTCGTGCTGCCTTTCTGTTTCTTTTTCTTTTAATAAGACAGCAACATCGACATCAGACTCCTTAGTCTGCTCTCCGCGGGCATAAGAACCATAAAGGATTACTTTATCAAGCTTCTTGCCATATATTTTGCTAAGCTCACAACTCATTTCGTTTAGAGATTGCAGCAGCCCAGGGCATTTTTGATTGATGTCCATCCTTTTTCTCCAGTTCTTATAATCCCCCGACTTAACGCGTCCATCATCAGGTAGCCTGGTATCCTTAGGAATTATCCATTGATTGCCCAGCTTTTCTCCAATAAGCGTTCCATATATAAGCATCCTGCGAATATTACCAGGATCCTTGCCAAATTTCTTAGCAAATTCCGAGACCGTATAATATCCTTCCATATCCATCTACCTCTTTTTCACAACATTAACACGCTATCGTGTAAATGTCAATTCATATTCCAGCGAGCCTTTTGAACACAAAAAATACGTATAGCTGATGCTATCCGTTTTCGTGCGGAAGAAGGGACTTGAACGGAACACCATATCCGCAAATACTGATAAAAAAGGGGGGGGTGCGGCATCAGCATTTTCCAAGTCTCACCTCAAGTCTCACCTATTCACAACAGGCAATGCCCACGCGCAGGTTGGGTTATCGCACACTGGTCCACGCCTTCTATCACGGTATTGACAGAGATATTTAGTTAAAAAAGCAGAAAACACACATATAATAGAAAAACACTTTATAAATTCTTTTCTTCAAGACCGTCAATCAGGCCCTTGTTATAGGCTTTTAAGAGATCTGTCATCCCAATGGAATATTTGTTTGAAAGATCACGGATTATATCAATGGGAATTATAACGTTATTGATATCACTGTTTTTTCCATTAAAATGACCAAGCCCATACATCTCTATGCGGATTTCAACCGGCGATAGCGAATCATCCCACATTTGGCGCAGAGCCTGCTGCCTCCTTCTTGAGAGGCGGTTGTAAAAAAATCTGATAGCAAAAGCTATACCCAGTGCGAATGCCAGCATAATTGGAGCCGATACATATGGAGGCAAATAAGCTACAAGACGATAGATATCTCGCCAGCCTCCATTAGCTTCACCCATGACGACGACCTGGATAAAGTAAACTGCGGCATAAAAACAGAAAGGGCAGACTGCGATAAGAGCATCCTTCTTTGTGATCTCGATACTGCTGTCAACACTGAACAAAAGAATTAACGACATGATCGGGCATACCAGATGCAGCCAAACATAAATTCCACCGAAAGCAACGAATGAACCTGCAACAGGAAATATCAGAAAAACAACAAAGATCATTGTCAGGGTAGTGCAGATTGCTCCCGAATACTGAATGACCTGAATCCATTTTGGATATGTAAAATGTTTTTTTCTGATACCCTCCACGGCATAGGGAACCATCATGATTGCACCAAGCGCTGAAAAAACATTAGCATTTACCGTGAATAAGTGGAAAAGAGCACCTCTCCTTTCAGGTTGAAGTTCTGTCGGATCATCAATCAGCCCGCCAATAACCGCATAAGAACAGAAGATAAACACAATCGTACAAGCGATAAAAGCAATGATACTTCTTCCTCTTTGAAGATTGATCACATATGCTCTCGACTGCACAAGTGGCGAACGAATCGGAGCACTATTTTTCCATATAAACTTAGATTCAATTATAAAAATCATATACGCAATCAGAATAATAAAAAGCAGGTATAGAATCACCTCAGGAATTATTCCAAAAATCCGGGCAATATCAGACAAAATTGCTTGCTTAGTCGGATAAAAAGGGCTGATGTAGAACATATTTGGTTCGCGGGAAGGATCGCCTATCAACACCTTTCCCAGGACGTTAACGATTTCAGCTATACCTGCTGTTATTAAGAAAAGAATAAGCGCATGACGGAAAATCGGGCGATTTCTACCCTTAAGAATCATCATTGCAATAAAGGAAGTAATAAGGATAAGAATATGATATATGAAGGAATGAGTTGTAAAGAACACTTCACTAAGCAGCATATTTTTGGGAAGTATGATAGCCATTATGCCACCCAAAAATGAGAATGTACTAAGATAAACAAGAACAGCATCTTGCATTTTCCCTTTAAGATATGGAACCAAGAAAGCAAAATACATGGCCATAGAGCACAATTGCCACGGAAAATAAGTAAGATCAGGCTCTTTGCCATAAATGTAAAAATAGCAAAATAATTGCTTGATAATTTCGGAGATGATCATGAAAAGACCAATATAATGAAGCAGTTTTAGTAGATATTTTTCGCTCTTATTTTTGATGTGATAAATCGCAATACTACTGAAAAGTATGGTCAGAGCAATATAGGCAAAATGTAAAGTCCCAAACATCTCAGGACGTTCCGCGAATCTAAGATCCATAGTTTCCTCCTTGTAAAACAATCCTGCTTATATTATATGCGATAATTGTCCAAAAGTATAAGACCACACCTTTGCAACTAAAGACAATATGGCCGATGCGGAAGAGTGAGTCGTACCAGGGGGTACGACGTTTGATGACAACAGCAGATGTCAATTTAGACAAGTTATAAAGTCGACTTATTTGGTGACAGTAGCACTAGTCCACGAAGTGGAAACCCGTAGGGTGAAAGTCCCTTCGACGCAAAAAACCGGACAGTAGAAACTGTCCGGTTTATCATGCGGAAGAAGGGACTTGAACCCTCATGTTGTTGCCAACACATGGACCTGAACCATGCGCGTCTGCCATTCCGCCACTTCCGCAAGCGACATCAATAATCATACCCATTTTGATGTCGTCTGTCAATATTTTTGACCCAATAATCTTATTTTTTACAGAGCAGATTTATGCGCTCTTCAAAAGGCTCTTTTGCTGGATAAACTTGTTCGTACGGAGCTTGATATTATCCTGCAGATTCACAAAGAACAGGAAGTTATCGTACAGATGATATGAGCCGTCAGGAAAGACGTCCAGTACAGGGGGATACTCTGTGGAATTGATATCTGTCACTATGAGTGTTCCCCTCTCGGGATCAATAAATGCGCCGCATTTCTGAGGAGTAACCGAAGTTATGGCACCTGTTACGGAGTCCTGAGTTACGGTTCCTTTGTTGAACTTCTTAGATGCTACTGTGCTGTCTGTTCGCCAGTTTAAAGGATTGATAGAAATAGCCTTAGTTCCCTCTGGAACCACAAAAGATCCTGTAACATAGTCTGCTTCACATTCATAACTGACAACTACACCAAGATCGTCCTCTCCCTTTGCAGGTACTATCTGGGGATATTTCTCGATCATCTGCTGTGTCATTGGCCAGCCAATAGCATAAACTGCTACCAGGTTGTCACGAAGTGCTGCTGGCTTGCCGCTGGTTCCACCATAGAACTCCTCAAGGATTCTGTAGCACATATCTGCACCCTGGGAGAATCCTGCTAAAATCACAGGTCTGCCATTGTTCTTATGCTCAAGATAATACTTAAATGCAGCGGATATATCTACATATGCGTTAGCCAGCGCCTCCTCTTTTTGAGTGTCATTAAGCCTATAAGCATTCATGGCCGCCTGTCTGTAATATGGCGCATAGAGTCTTGCACTCTCAGCATAAAGAGCCTGTTGCTGATTCATGGCATTTCTGAATCTCTCTTTATATTTCGGGGTAATCACTGCATTGGATTCATTTAAAGTATCCACCGTTGGCGCCACAATAAACACGTCCACCGCCTTGTCCTCGCCGATCCCGTCATAGAGCCAGTTCTGCGCAAGTGAGTAATCAATTGCACCTGTAAATGGCAAGATCCTTACTTCGGAAGCCTCTACAGTTTTAGTTCCCGCAAACAGACTTACAAGAACTGCTGCAATACACATAGTAGCTTTGATGATTTCTGAAATTCTTACAGATTTTCTTTTCATAAGCACAGGTCCTCTCCTTTAAAAATCCTCCAGTGACAAATCTATGTATTTCTTTTTATTCCCAATGTAACCGTGATCTCTTTCTACCTTCTCATCAGCTGTCAGCGGATTAAGCTTTTGGTCGTATGAGGTTGTTTTTCCTCCCCCCAGTGCGACCTTGGACATCCTGATAGTTGATATGGAAAAATAGTCTCCCTGAGGATTATTGTCGTCTATATTATACACCGCATAGACCTTTGCCTGCGGGTGGAAAGCTCCATCCATACAGCTTTGCATGCCATTCACATACCCGGGAAGGATGCTTCCGTGTCCCCAGTCGTGCTGTAAGTTTTTTGTTCTGCATCGACTCTCCTTATCTCTACGTCCCAAACCAATGCGCAACAAAATGTATATATATTAACTATAAACCAGCAACAAGAAAATTTCCATACAACACTGATGAACATACCCCAAAAACCTTAAAAGCCAACAAAAAAAATGCAATGTTACCTATTGCTAACATAAAATAATTAAGTTATAATTGCGTTAGCCTA
>JAEEGK010027714.1_pt1 | contig 11418 bp, 9 predicted proteins | sample 8958771 | NCBI WGS metagenome assembly JAEEGK01 (sample SAMN16246547, study PRJNA631951) | gut metagenome | biome: gut microbiome; feature: rumen; material: SC-attached | host: Bos | place: Iran: Karaj | collected 2018-10 | reverse complement strand
ACAAATTAAAATATTTTTATAAAATTGAGTTTATATAAATAATATAATAATAATATTAAAATAAGATAATCAAATTGAAGAAAGGTACAAAATTTAAAAAAAAATATTGTTATTTAATATTAAAATATGAAAAAAAAATTTATTAATGATATATTTTTTTAAAATTAAAAATTTAGAAGATTTAAAAAAAGAAACAAAAAAAAAAAGAAAATTATAAAAAAATTATTGCATAATAAATTGAACACAAATTTTTTTTGAAAATTAAAAATTTCTATAAAAAACAATAATTAAAAATATATCATATGTTAATTAATATCTTATATTCATTTTTTCATTTTGATTATTTATTATTAATTAATATTTTTAATTTATATTAATGATAAATTATATATAAATAATTAATATAAAAAAGTATTAAAAAATAAAATTGTGAATAAACAATTTAATTAATAATTTTATTGAAATTTATTAAAAATATAATTCATATAATAATGTTATGATATACAAAAAAAATAATTTTAATAATAATTATAAAAAATTCATAGAAATTTAATTAGAAAATAATTACATAAAATAAAATATATTAATATTTTAAAAATATATAAATATATAACTATTCTTAAAAATTTTTATTTATATGAAATTAAATATAAAATAACATTTAAATATTTTTTAACTTTTACATTTTTTCTTTTTCTTTTTATAATGATTTAAATCAGTAATTTGTATCTGATTATTATCTTCATCATTATTTATTTGTTTATTATTATATATAAATTTACATAAAGTTTGAAAAGTTTCATCTACATTTATATTTTCTTTACAAGAAATTTCATCAAATATTAAATTATCAATTTTATATTTAATTTTATATTCATCTATTATTTTATTTACATCTTCTTTTTTTACAATTATTTTATCTTTTAAATCAATTTTATTTCCTATTACAAAAAAACTACATTTTTTATTTGAATTAAATTGAACAGCATCATCAAACCAATTTTTAATATTTTCAAAACTTTTTTGATCTGTAACATCATACATAAAAATAATTCCATCAACATTTTTATAATAATTATTTATTAAATTTCTATATTGTTCTTGTCCAAATGTATCATATAAATCAACTATTATTTTTTTCATAAATCCTTGATGATCTTTAAATGATTGTAAAATTTTAACTTGTTGAATTTCAATACTTTGTTTATAATCTTCATTAAATATTTTTTTACTAATTCTTAAAAAAAAATTTGATTTACCAACATTACAATCACCTATTATAATAATTTTACATTTTTTATATAATTTTATTTCATTATCATTCATTAACATTTTTAAAAAATAATTAATAAATAAAATATTATTAATAATTAAATAGAAATTTATTAATAAAATTTAAATTAATATTCACAATGATCTTTATTTAAAACTAAATTGTATAATTGATAATCTGTTTCATTTCGATTTTTAAATAAAATTGAGCGAAAAAAATTTCTATATAAATTATCTTTTTCAATAAATTTTATATTAAAAATATTTCTATGTTTTAATAAAAACTTAATAAAAATTTCTTGATATAAAGAATCTTTACAATAAGTTTTTAATATACTATAAAATATACTTAAAAATTTTTTTGAATTTGATATTTTTATTATTTCATCTCTTTTCCAAATTTTAAAAACGATTTCTAAATTATTTAAAAATTCTTTAAAATGTAAAGAAAAAGATTGTTTATTAAAGTTTTCATTTTTTTTATTTTTCATTATTAATGTTGGAGTTAATATTTTTATTTTATTTAAATATGGAAAATATGTATAAAAAAATATTGAATCTTCATCAATATTAATATTTGAAAATTTAAATCCATTTTTAAAAATAAATGAACTTTTATATATTTTATTCCATGAAACAACATTTATGTAATGAATTACATCCCACCTATTTTCATTAATAATATATGTACTATAATTTTTAACAGGCTCAATTAATTCCTTTATTTCTTTTGAATTTTGTTCATCTTCTTTTAAATTTTTATATTCAAATTTAACTACATAAAAATTACCATCTTTAATTTCATTATATGCTATTTCAAATAAATTTGGATTTATGAAATCATCATAATCTAAAAACATTAAATATTCACCTGTAACAAAATCTAGTCCGGAATTTTTTACAAAACCATTCATTTCATTTTTCATTTTATGTATTACAGTAATATTATTAAATTTTGAAGCATAATAATCTAATAATTGAGGAGTTGAATCATTTGAATTATTATCAACTAATATTATTTCAAATTCTTTTAAATTTTGTTTTAATATAGAATTAATAGATTGTTTTAAATATTTTTTATTAATATTATAAATTGGAATTATAATTGATATTTTAGGCCTTGTTTTTATTGAATAAAAAATATTAATTAATAAAAAATTTAGAAAAATATAAATATAATTTTTATTCATTTTTTTATTTATAATCTATTATTTAATAAATTTTATGATAACCTAATTATATAATAATTAATATAAAAATATTTTAAAACAATAATTAAATAATAAAAATATTAATATAAAAAAAATTATTTTAATTTCAAAAAAAAATTAATTTTCAGGTGTGGTTTCATCATCATCAATAGAATCAAAACTAAATTTAAAAACTAGAAAAAAACCATTAGAATCATTAATAACAGTTAATAATTTTGCAGTTTTTTCAAGATTTATTTTTTCAACAATATCTTTTAAAAACCCATCAGTAGTTGTTTTTTCTTTTTCAATTTTTACAACTAAAAATTCATTTTCATCATATTCAGGTGTAATATTATTTCCTTCAAAAATAAAAAAATAAATAAAAGGATATTCACCTTCATTTTCATTTATTTCTTTTATTACACTTTTTAATGTTTTATCTTTATTTCTTTTTAATATTTCTGTAATTGAATTATTATTTAATCTTTCATTAAGAATATCAACTGAATAATTTATTTCTAAATTATCTGTAAATTTACTTTTTTTATATAAAATCTTATAATTTTTTGCTTCTATTTTTTTATTAATAAAACTTTGATTTATTTCAAAATCACCTTCAGGTGTCATTTCATCATTAAAATTATAATTAATTTTATTATTTTTATTATTATTTTTAAAATCATTTTTATTAACAGAACCATATTTTATTATTCCATAAAAATTATATTCTTTTTTTAATTGAGAATATAAATCATTTAATATTTGTTCTTTAATTTTCTCTCTATTTTTACTAACAAAATTTATTGATTCTACTTTGTAAATAGCATTTATATCATTACTATATTTTGACATCTTTTTTTTTGAATAATTACTAGTTGAAAGTGCAATTGAATTATTAAGATAATATTGTGATTTATCTTCACTTCCTTTTTTATATTGTAAAATTACACATGCCATATCATCTTGATTTAAAAAATTTGTAATAAATATGTTAGAATAATATAAATTAATTTCGTTTATATTATCAATTATTAATAAATTTCTATTTGCGAAAAAACCTTCAATATTTTTCGAGCCTAATAAACATATTTTACTACAAAGAAATTCATTATTAGAAGAACATTGATATATAAGTTCATCTTTTGATAATTTTCCTTGCATAACTTCTTCAATTATATCTTTATGAATTTTATTATTCTGAAAATCAGCAATATCTTGTCTATTTCCACAAGGACAACTTAATTCATCACCCATTCTTTTAATTTTAAAATAATATTTATATAATATTATTTTTATTTTTAAAATTATTATATGTCATAATAATAAAATTAATTAAAATTATATAATATATATATTATTATATAATGACTGATAGACCTTTATGTTGTAAAGAAGCAATTATAAGTGTTCCTACTGAAACAAAAGGAAGAATAAGTTTTGGTTATGGATGTGTTATTCATCCTAAAGCAAGAATAATAATTGAAGGAGATTGTAGTGTAATTTTTGGTGAATATAATATAATTGAAGAAAATGTTACAATTAAAGCAAAACCTAAATTTAATTCTGTTATAGGTGCTGATGAAATGATGGAAGTTTATATAGGAAATTATAATCATTTTAAAGTAGGATGCTATTTAGAAAATACATTAGTAAATGATTATAATATTTTTGATTATAATTGTCATTTAGAAGATACTTATGTAGATGGTAAAAGTATTATTACAGCAGGAACTGTTATTGAAAAAAAAACAACAATAAAAGAAAAAACAATAGTTTTAAATAATAAATTAACAAAAAATAATATAAATTTTAATGAAGAAGAATTTATTAATTATATAAAAGCTTTACAAAATGTTTTATCTGTTTTATTACCAAAACAAAATAAAATATTAAATATTTAAATAAAAATATGTATTTATATTTATATAATTTTAATTATTTAAAACTTATTACAAATATTAACTAAAAATAATAATGTCTTCAACAGCTGTAACTAAATCAGATTTAATGTTTTTTCAAAACGAAATTTTAACTGATTTGAAATTATCTCAACAAAAAATTACAAATATTCTTACAGAAACAACAAATAATTTAATAGATAGAGTTTCATCAAATGAACAAAAAATAAATGTTTTAGGACAAAAAGTTATTGAACTCACACATCAACTTGTTGAAGAATCAGATAATAAACAAAAAATAAATCAATTTATTCTTTTTCAAGATAAAGCAAAAGATGAATTAATAAGTCTTAATAATAGAATAGAAATGATTCAAAAAGATTTAAGTAATGCTACTTATAAATATGATAATGTAATAACAAAAAATTTACAAGTTCCTGGTTTAATAGGAGATAGTTGTCAATTTCCCACATTAAGAAAGTTTTTAGAACATGTGCATAAAAGTTTTAATCAAATGAAATCTATTCAAGAAAAATCTAAATTAGATAATAATCAATATAAAAGTAAAATTGAAAATCTTATTGAAAAATTCCAATATCAAATTAATACTGTTGAGATTAAATTTACTGATTTATTAAATAAAAGTTTAGTTAATTTTGAAAACAAATTAGATGATAAAATTAATTTATTAGATTCAAGAATTAATAATCTTAGAATGGATAATTCAAAATATGTAAATGATTTATTATCAAAATCAGATGAATTAAAAATTCAATGGAATAAAATGGAAAATTTAAAACAAGAAATTTATACTAAATTCGGAGAAGAAATTGTTAAATTTAAAGTTATTTGTGATAATAATGTAAAAATATTTGATAGTAATATAGTTGAATTTAAATTAATTAAACAAAGATTTACTGAATTAAGTGAATTTATTAAAGATATTCGATTTGGAAAAAATTTAAAAAAAGCAGATTTTATAAAAATGAGTAAAAAAATAGATTTTAATAAAAAACAAAAATTAGATGAAGATTTTGATGATAATATATTTGATATGAATAATTTAAACGATTTAAATGATAATATTAGTATTAAAAATGAAGAAAAAAATACTATTCAAAGTAATCAAACAAATAGTAATAAAAATTATAAAATAAATAATAATAATGAAAAAAAAAATTTAAAATTAAATAATATTGAATATGAAAAACCTGTAAAAATAAATACGAATAGTGTTCAAAGTAAAATTAAAAATTATATTGATTCTTCTAAAAATTATTTAGAAGAAAAAAATGATAGAAAAGAAAATAAAAAAGAAATTAAAGCTTTGTCACCTATTATAAGTAGAAAAAAAAACAAAGAAAATTTTGAAAAAAAAGATGATGGAATTTTTACTGATTTAAATTTTAAAATAACAAGTGAAATTGAAAAAGATAATAATAATAATAATAATTTAAATGAAAGTTTTCATAGCGTTTCTAATTTTATCCATAATAAAGAAATTAAAAAAAAAATATTAAATAATAAAAATATCATCGTTCCTAAAATTAATTCAAATAATAAAAATGTTAATAACAATAAAAACAATGAAAATAATGAAATAAGTGAAATAATTATTGATAATAAAACTAAATTCAATAAAAATAAAATTGATAATAATTTGAAATTGAATTTAAATTTAAATGAAAATAATAATAGTAATATTAATGATAATGATAATGATAATAATAATAATAAATTTTATTTAAATTTAAATGATAATAATTTTCTCACTTCTATTCCAATTTATAATAATAATAATAATAATAATAATCAAGTTTTTAATGAGAAAATTTTTGATGATAAATTCAAAGAAATAAAAATTGAAATTCATAAAGTAGAAAATAAATTTTATAAACTTGAAAATCTTACAAACAAAAAATTCAATGAATTAATTGATCAATTAAATTCAATTTTAAAACAAATTATTATTTTGATAAATGAAAATAAATATGGTCAAATTAAAATTAGAAATTTTAATTTAACAAATAATAATAGTAATAATATCAATAAAAATAATTTTACTCAAAATAAAAAAATATTTAATAACTCTTTTTTTTCACAAAATTTTAATGAAATTAAAGAAAAAAAATATTTTGAAACTAATCCAAATCAATTAAAAAATAAAACACAATCTAATTTTTTTAAACATAATAAAATATATTCATTTAATTCTTTAAATCTTAATTATGTAGAAAATGATGAATATAAATTATTACCAACATCTGAAAATAAAACTGAATTATTAAATTTAATTGAACCTTTTTTAATAAAAAAATTTTCAAATTAAAAAAATAATAATTAAAATTATTTTTTATAATAATAATAATTATTAAAAATTATTATTATAGATATTTTATTTTTATAAATTTATTATTTATGTTTTTTAAATAATAATAATATTTATTATATTAAATTAAAAAATTAATTTAATAATCAGAATCACTTTCAAAACTTTCTTTTAATCCAACAATAAAATTTTTAATACCTTTTGTATAAATATATATTATTAATAAATAAATTAATATACCAATTAATAAATATAGATCTATCATTTTACTTTTAACATTATATATTTTAATTTCTCCTGAATTATTTTCATAAAATTTAATTTCGTTGTATTCAAAATTTTGTCTTTTTACTTTATGTAAATAACCATTAAAATATTTAAATAAATAATTATTAAATTTACTATTTTTTTCAATATTAATTGGATATCTTGAAATATTTTTTATATTATTAATCATTCTATTTATATTATTTTCATCAACTAAATCTTCATCATTTTTAATTCTATTTATAACATTAACAGTATTATTATTATTAATATTAGTAAATAAAAATGTAAGAATAGATTCTGCGATAAATTTTATATTTTTTATTAAAGTTTTTTTATTTAATTCATTATCATTAATTAAAACTCTATTAAAATTATTATCTGTATTAACACTTTTTTTACTAGACAAAGTCGCAGATAAAATTTTTTTTTTAGAAAATTGTTCATGTTGCCAAGGAACATAAACATTAGATAAATATATTTTTTTCTTTTCATAATTTAAACCAATTTTATTTTTTTTCGCAGTTTTATTAAATATTTCATATAATAAATTTGGTGTGAATTCTTCTTCTTTTGGAAATCTACTTAAATGCATATATAAATTTTTTTCATTTAAATCTCCAATACTATCTAAACATAAAACATATTGTAAATTATCACTTATTTGTGGCTCTAAATTATTTAAAAAATAATTCGTTCCTTCAAAATTTAAATTTCCCGCACTAGTTAATAAAAATAATATATCATATTTTATTTCATTCATATTGTTATTATTATTATTATTATTTTCATAATATTTACTTAATGTTCTTATTAATTCTAATAAAGCTATAATTCCGCTTCCATTATCATTTATACCATTTGTTAATTCATTTACTATTCCAAAATTATCATAATGAGTTACTATAGCTATTATTGGATTAACACTTTCAGTTTTTGATTTTGCTTCAAGAAAACCATAGAAATTTTCTAATATTAATGTATTTTTTAATATTGGATCTTTTATTTTAAGAGAAAAATATAAAAAATTTTGACTTATTCCTAAATAATCTAAAAAATTCTTTTTTTCTTGTTTTGAATTAAATGCAAATTCATTTTTTAAATAATTTAATGATGATAAAATAGCCTCATTTTCATAGGTAAAATAAACTGGAAGATATATTGTTTTATTACTTAAATTTATTTGAAATTCATTTAAAAATAAATTAAATTCATTATTATTAGTATTATTAGGAATAATAAATAAAATTGCATTTGCTGTGGAATTTAATATGTTATCAATTTCAGAATAAGATTTTATTTCATTTAAAGGAACTAATGCAATTTTTCTTAGACAATCTGATTTAAAATAGCAACCTATGTAATTAAGAGATGAATATTGACTTCCATATTGAGTATTATTTATTTCATATTGAATTAATCGATAAGCATTTAATGATTTAGAACATGAAATATATACATTAACATCTGCTATTAAAAGAAAAAAAAATAGCATATGAAAAGTAAATTGGTCCATATTTAAAATAAAAAAATAATTATTTATTTATTATTAATAATATATAAATATAAATAAATATATATAATATTTTTATATCTTTTAATTTTTACATAAAGAATAAAAAAAATAATTATAAATTTATTAAAAAAATGATTAAAAAAGTTTTTATTTAATTAATTAATTTTTTTAATATTTATTTATTTTTATAAAAAAATTAATTGAGATTGGGCACAATCCCAATCTAATCCTCATCAATATATTTTTTATATAATAATTTAAATTTTTATTATTTCATTATAAAAAATATTAAAAATTAATTAAAATTATTTAAAAATAAAAATTTAATTTTTTTTTTCATTTTTTTTAAAGTAATAAAGGAAAAGAGATATATATCATTTTTATGGCAAGAATAATTATATTTTTGAATTAAATGTTTATATAAATATTATTGTTTAATATTTAAATTAATAATCTTTAATAAAAATATTTATTGTTTTCATTATTATTTTCATATCACAATAATTTATTTAACGTCTTTGGATTTATCCCTAAAAAAGAAAGGACTGATTCTAACAATATGAAACTTATATCCGCAAGATTCACAAATAAAAACAAGAACCAAATGTAAAAAAGCATATCCATAATCTCCAAGAGATTGACCTATATCTGGATATCTGATATTTCCTTCATAAAAAATACAATTTTTCAATGCATAATTATACTCTTTAGGGAAAAATTCATATTCATTGAAACAAAAAAAATCTTTCATCCTAAATCCATAAGGAAAATCAAATCTTTCTCCATCAATCATCATATAATGATAAGGCAAATCAAATTCCTCTGTTCTTGTTTCATAAGTATTACGATCTACAACAAAATTAATTGAATAATGAGCTATTTTTTCATTATCAACTTTATCAAAATATTCGAATAATGCATTTATATCAACATCTTCTTTACCTATTTTATTATTAAATCGAAATCCGGTACATATTTTTTCTTCATTATATGCCGTATATTCTCTGTATTGCTCTGTCCTATAATCAAATTCCTCTTTTTTATATACACCATTTTCATATTTTGATATAACTTTTCCTTGACATTTAGGACATTCTTTAAAAAATTTAGAATTATATGTATAACATGGACTATTACAACTATTTCCTGTACCTATTTCAACTATATTTTCATTTTGTTTTGACATTAATTGATCTATTTTTTCTTTCATTTTTGGGATTAAAATTTTATTTTCATCATCAATTTTCATTAAAAGTTTTGAGTTTGTACGATAATTTTCACCAAGTTTTTTAAGAACTTCATTGTCATAATTTCTAAGCCTATAGTACTTTTCTAATTTTCGTTCTTTTATAATATTTTGGTTTTCTTCAAATTCTTTTATTCTCATTTTTTGTTCTTCACTTATAGTATCACAATTATCACATTTAATTATATCAATTCCCATCCTTTAAATATTTTTTATTTGATTTTTAATGCATAAGATATATATACAATATTAAAAATAGTATTTAATAATTATTTTAAATAATTATTACTATTTTTAATGTGATAAAAATAAATATTATTTATGAATTTAATGATTGGATTCTTCAATTATTTATATTAAAAAATTTATTATATGAAAATTTGTAAAAATGTCTTAATGATATATATAACAAAAACTATTTTATTTTTTTGTTAACTCTTCACTATAATATGTTTTTAATTATATTGAACTTGATTTATAATTAATAAATTAATTAATTAATTATTTATTTATTTATATTTATATATAATAAATTTATTTTAAATTTTTATTTAATTATTTTATATATGAATGAGAATAATAATTATAATTATCAAAATTTAGAATATAAAAATGAAAAATCCATTAAAAATGATGATATAATCACTCATTCTGAAAAAGAAAAAATTCATCCTTATAGGAAATATCAAATAATTATACTATTATTATTAATATTATTATTTTTATTTATTTATTTAATTTTTTCATTGAACACAGAATTAACATTTTTAATAAAAAAAAATAAAAATCTAACTAAACAAAATAGCAGAAAAAAAAGACAAATAAAATTTTCTAATCTTTTATCAGAAATAATAGAAATAAATTATAAATTATTTTATAATTTAGATAAAGAACCAAATATTGAAACAATAAAAACAGTATCAGATTATTATATGTTAACTAAATTTTTAAGAGAACAAATGCAAGAAGATGAAAAAAATTCTAGAATACTTTTTATAATGTGTTATAAGGCAACTATAGATGAAGATAAAGCTTCTTCTTTTAGAAAAAAATGTGAAAATTTATCTCCTTTGATTTTTGTTATTGAAACAACAGATGGTTTTAGATTTGGTGGATATACATCTTCATTTTTAAATAATAGTAGAAATAGTTATATTAATGACCCTTATAGTTTTATTTTTAGTTTTGATACAAAAAAAAAATATAAAATTATTAAAAATGAAGAGGCAGTTTTTGATATTAAAGATAATTTTCCAAGTTTTGGATCTAATGATATAGTAATTAAAGATGGTTTTAAGTAATAAAACTAGTTATAGAATGTTTCCTATTAATTTTGAAGAAGATATTGAAGCATTAGGAGCTTATCAATTAACAGGAGGAGTAAAATTTTTTCAAATTAAAGAAATGGAGGTAATCATTCCTTGGATATAATGAATAAAATAATTATATTAATATAATTTAATTAATCTTACTTATAAGTTATATTATTTTTATAATATATTGTATTTATAATGATTATATATAATTATAAAATAATTAAAATATGAATGAATATTTAGATATTAATGAAATATTTAATTGAAATAAAATTATTATATTTTTTTTTTAATTTTTTATATTTTTGGAAAATAATAATTAAATTTTTATAATAAAAATATAAATTATAAAAATTTTTATTTGGGGATTGGGGATTGGGG
>JAEEGK010027709.1_pt1 | contig 11420 bp, 8 predicted proteins | sample 8958771 | NCBI WGS metagenome assembly JAEEGK01 (sample SAMN16246547, study PRJNA631951) | gut metagenome | biome: gut microbiome; feature: rumen; material: SC-attached | host: Bos | place: Iran: Karaj | collected 2018-10 | reverse complement strand
GGACTTGTTGGATAAATAATATTCGGATCGTTTCTGCTCTTATCCGAAGGAACTTGAAAGCAAGCGGCACGAATATCCGCTTATCGTGATAACGAACGCAAGCAACCGAATTTGCAAACAGTAACAGATACAAAACAATGTTTACGGGTAATATCAAACAAAGGTCAGGACGGCATTCATTTTGCGCCGTCCTGATTTTTATGAAAAATTGTCTTTCAACCTTTTTTTTGCTCAAAATCGCCCTTTTAAGTGAAGGGAGAATAGGGTATTTCTTTATGATAATTATCGTTTTGTTATTTCAGTCTTTTTTCAGCAGCGCGAGCAGCGCTTCCTCGTCGATCACGGGAACGCCGAGCGCCTCCGCTTTGGTGAGTTTGGAGCCCGCCTCGGACCCCGCGACGACGTAGGAGGTCTTCTTCGACACCGAGCCCGAAACGCGCCCGCCCGCCGCGACGATGAGAGAAGTCGCCTCGTCGCGGGTCATATTCGGGAGCGTGCCGGTCAGAACGAAGGTCAAGCCGACGAGCGAATCTCCCGTCTGCTTCTTTTCCGCCGTCATCGAGACCCCCGCCTCCGCGAGCCGCCCGATCAGTTCACGGTTTTCGTCCGACGAGAAGAACTCGACGATACCGGAGGCGGTCACGTCCCCGACGTCCGGCACGGCGCAAAGATCCTCGTAGGTCGCCTCCGAGAGGGCGGTGAGCGACCCGAACTTCTGCGCCAGCGCGGCGGCGGCGACCTCTCCCACCTGACGGATCCCGAACGCGCAGAGCAGGCGCTCCAGCCCCCGTGTCTTGGACTCCTCGATCGCGGAAAGCAGATTGTCCGCCGACTTTTCGCCCATCCGGTCGAGGTTAGCCACGTCCTCGCGTTTGAGGGTGTAGAGGTCCGCCGCGTCGCGGATCAGATCCGCTTCGAGCAGGGCGCCGATCACGGCGGGACCCAGCCCGTCGATATTCATCGCGGCTTTCGACGCGAAGTGGATGATCCCCCTCGCTCTCTGCGCGGGGCATCCGGCGTAGACGCAGCGGACCGCCGCCCCCGCTCCCGCTTCGTCCCGCACCACGGGATGACCGCAGGAGGGGCAGACGTCGGGCATTTTGAAGACCCGTTCGCTCCCGTCGCGTTTCTCTTTCACCGCCGAGACGATCTCGGGGATGATGTCGCCCGCCTTCTGCACCACCACGAGATCTCCTATGCGGATATCGCGTTCGGAAATAAAGCCGTCGTTGTGCAGGGTCGCGCGCGAGACCGTACTGCCCGCCAGCCGCACGGGGGACAGTTCCGCCGTCGGGGTGAGGACCCCGGTGCGCCCGACCTGCAGGGTGATATCGAGCAGGCGGGTGGTCTGCTGTTCGGGCGGGTACTTGTACGCCACCGCCCACTTGGGTCTGCCCGTGCCCTCGCCCACCGTCGTCCGGTCGGCAAGTCCGTCGATCTTGATCACCGCGCCGTCGATATCGAAGGGCAGCGACGAACGCATCTCCCCGAGCCGCCGGACGTGCGCGATCACCTCTTCGGGGTCGCTCGTCACGATCCTGTGCGGCAGGACGTGGAAACCGAGTTTTTCGAGCCGGTCGAGCGTCTTGCCGTGGGACTCCGGCGCGCCCTCGGAGAACGGGTTGCCCTCCTGCAGATTGAAGACCAGGATATCCAGCCGCCGCGAGGCGGTGATCGTCGGATCCAACTGACGGAGCGACCCGGCGGCGGCGTTGCGCGGATTGGCGAACAGCGCCAGCCCCTCGGATTCGCGCACCGCGTTCAGTTCGTTGAAGACCTCGCGCGGCATATAGACCTCGCCCCGGACGACCAGATGCGGGATGGGCTCCGGCAGGGTCAGAGGGATCGAGCGCACGGTGCGGAGATTCGCCGTCACGTCCTCACCGACAAGACCGTCGCCCCGGGTCGCCCCGAGGGTCAGATCCCCGTTTTCGTAGGTCAGCCCGACCGACAGACCGTCGATCTTGGGCTCGACCGAATAGACGGGTTTTTCGAGGATCTTCTCCATTTCGCGGAGAAAACCCGTCAACTCTTCCTCCGAAAACACGTCGTCGAGACTTCCCATCGGGACCGCGTGGGCGACCTTCCGGAACTTCTCGCTCGCCGCGCCTCCCACCCGCTTGGTGGGGGAGTTCGGGTCGTCGAACTCGGGGAACGCCGCCTCGAGTTCGGAGAGTTCCCGGAAGAGCGCGTCGTACTCGTAGTCGGAGATCTCGGGCGCGTCCATCTGGTAATAGAGACGCGCGTGATAGGCGAGCGTTTTCCTTAGCTCGCCGATCCTCTGTTTCGCCTGGTTTTTCTCCATATCGGTCCCCGTTTCCGCGGGCTTGCCCGCAAACGTTTCGTTCCCTTATTATTGTACCGCAAAAGACGGGAAAAGTCAATCGCCGCGACCCGATCCGGTATGATTTCTTTCCTTTTTTCATAGGATGACCCGTCCGGGCGGTTTTTTCGTTTTGCCCGCCGGGGCGGGGGAGGGAGCGTATGAAACGGGAGGGGAGACGACGGCTCGCCGCGGTTTTGCCGTGGATCCCCGTCGCGTCGGCTGCCGTCTGCCTGTTCTGCCTCACCCCGGTTTACCGCGCCGCGCTGCTTTTGCTCGCGCTCGCTTTTCACGAGGGGGGACACCTGCTCGCGTTTTCGTTTCTCGGAGAGGGCGTTCCGCGCTTCTCTCCCGTCGCGGGGGGATTCCGTTTCCGCGCCCCCGCCGCGCTCTCCTACCGCTCCGAGTGCTTGGTTTCGATCGCGGGTCCCTTGGCGGATCTCATCCCGGGGGCGTGCCTCTTCCTGTTTGCGCCGGCGTCGCCCTATTTTGCCGAGGCGGGCTGGATCTTTTTCGGCACGGGGCTCTCCAACCTGATCCCCATCTCGGATCACGACGGCGGGCGGGCGCTTTTCTGTCTGCTTTCGGCTCGTTTTTCCCCCGCGCGGGCGGAGGCGGTCGCGTCGTTTGTCTCGGTTTTTTCCCTCGCGCTCTCCCTGACCGTCGCGCTGGCGACGCTTTACGCCTTCGGCGGGGGATTTTATTTTTCTGTTTTTTTGCTTTTTTCGCTGCTCACGCACCCCCTCCCGGAGAGCAACTTTTTTTGAGCATTCAAGAGAAAACGGGAGAATGAGCGAGATTTCAAGAGATTGTCAAGCTGCCGTTTCGGTTAATCACGGATGCTCGCGGATAATCGCGGTTTATCTTAATTAAAAATATTTTTTGTAAACTATTGCATTCTTCTTCGCTTTTTGCTATAATGTGTTGCAATAAGTCGCGGGACGCCCGGAAGTGCGGGGTCCCCCGTCCGCTTTTTTGCGGGTCGGACGCCGACGAAAGAGAAGGGAGCGCGAGAACGCAAAAAAATGAACAAACTCATTGAGTTAAAGGGAGTCACGAAGTCCTTTGACGGCGAGGTCGTCCTCTCGGATATGAACCTGTATATCCGCGACAGAGAGTTCGTGACGCTGCTGGGTCCTTCCGGCTGCGGAAAGACCACGACCCTCCGCCTGATCGGGGGCTTTGAAACGCCGGACTGCGGCGACATCCTTTTCGACGGGCAGCGGATCAACGACGTTCCCGCCTACAAACGGCAGGTCAACACCGTTTTTCAGAGATACGCGCTGTTCCCTCACCTCAACGTGTTTGATAACATTGCTTTTGCGCTGAAACATAAGGTGCCGAAGGACGAGATCCGCGCCCGCGTCGACGAGATGCTGAATATGGTCGCGCTCCGCGGCTTCGGTCACCGGAACGTCAACTCGCTCTCGGGCGGTCAGCAGCAGCGGGTCGCCATCGCGCGCGCGCTCATCAACCGTCCCCGCGTCCTGCTCCTGGACGAGCCGCTCGGCGCGCTCGACCTCAAACTGCGCAAGGATATGCAGTTTGAGTTGAAGAACATCCAGCAGGCGACCGGGATCACCTTCATCTACGTCACGCACGATCAGGAAGAGGCGCTTTCGATGTCCGACACCATCGTCGTGATGCAGAACGGCAAGATCCAGCAGATCGGAACCCCGACCGACGTCTACAACGAACCGAAAAACGCCTTCGTCGCCGACTTTATCGGCGAGTCGAACATCGTCGACGGCGTGATGCGGGAGGACTACAAGGTTTTCTTCGACGGTCGCGTTTTCGACTGTCTTGACCGGGGGTTTGACAAGAACGAGCCGGTCGACGTCGTGATCCGCCCCGAGGACGTGGACGTCGTTCCGCTTGAAAAGGGAATGCTCCGCGGCCACGTCACCAAGGTCACCTTCAAGGGCGTGCACTACGAGATCATCGTCGACGTCAACGGCTTTATGTGGATGATCCAGACCACCGATTACGTCGGGGTCGATTCGGATATCGGCATCTACATCGAGCCCGACGCCATCCATATCATGAAGAAGTCGGAGTTCTCCGGCACCATCGGCGACTATTCGAGTTTCTCCGACGAGATGGACGAGATCTCCAATCCCGACGTGCAGCTCGACGAGCACGGCAACGTGATCGAGCGGCTCGACGAAGGGGAGGAGACCGACGCCGAAAAAACGGCGCTCGCGGCGGAGGGCGAAGAAAATGACTGACCAAACCGTTCGCCCGCCGAGGGCGAAAGCGAGCCGCCGTCCGTCGATCGCCCGCGCCGTCACGGTCGCGCCGCACGGTCTGTGGTGCCTGCTCTTCATTATCGCGCCGCTGGTCTTCGTGGTCTATTACACCTTTACCGATCCGAGCGGGGCATTCACGCTCGATCACATCAAAGAGGTCTTCTCCGCGACCTATTTCGCCGTTCTGAAGCGTTCGGTGCTGCTCGCGCTCGAGTCGACCGTCATCTGTCTTCTGCTCGCCTATCCGCTGGCGCTCGCCGTCGCGCGGATGAAGCCCCGCAACCAGTCGCTCGCGATCCTGCTCTTTATGCTCCCGATGTGGATCAACCTCTTGATCCGGACCTATTCGCTGAAACTCCTGCTGGAGACCAACGGACCCCTGAACAGTCTTCTCGGGCGTTTCGGGATCGAGCCGATCGGATTTCTCAATTCCGAGTTCGCGATCGTGCTCGGTATGGTATACAACTACCTGCCGTATATGATCCTGCCGATCTACTCGGTCGTCGCGAAGATCGATCCGCGTTTGAAAGAGGCGGCGGCGGACCTCGGCTGCAACGGTTTTCAGACCATTTTCCGCGTCGTCCTGCCGCTTTCGGTCTCGGGGATCGTCTCGGGGATCACGATGGTCTTCGTCCCCTCGATCTCGACCTTCTTCATCTCCAAATCGCTCTCGGACGGCAGGATCCGGCTGATCGGCGACGTGATCGAACAGCGCATTTCGCTTCACAACGTCGCCGCCTACGAGATCGGTTCGGCGCTCTCCTTTATTCTGATGATCCTGATCATCGTCAGTATGCTGATCACCAACCGCTTCGGTGACAACGACGGGGGGGTGGTCGTATGAAAACCCTGTCCCGTATATACATTGTCCTGATCCTGCTGTTTCTGTTCGCCCCGATCATCGTTATGATGCTGTTCAGTTTCAACAGTACGCGGTCGACCGCCGTTTTCTCCGGCTTTTCCTTCAAATGGTACGGCGAACTCTTCCGCGACGAGAAGGCGGGAGAGGCGCTGCTGAACACCCTGAAACTCGCCGTTCTGTCGTCCGTGATCGCGACGGTCCTCGGCACGCTCGCCGCCGTCGGGCTTTCCCGCCTGAAACGGCGCTGGGTGCGCAGTACGATGCAGAGCGTGACGAATATCCCGATGATGAATCCCGATATCGTCACCGCCGTCTCGATGCTGATGTTCTTCGTCTTCGTCGGGGGGGCGCTCGGGATCGCGAGCCGGAGTTTCGCGACGGTTCTGATCGCGCACATCACCTTCAACCTTCCGTACGTGATCCTCTCCATTATGCCCAAGATCCGGCAGATGGACAAACACCTGCTGGAGGCGGCGGCTGACCTCGGCTGCACGCCGATCGAGACCTTCTTCCGCGTCGAACTGCCCTCGATCCTGCCCGGCATCCTGTCCGGACTTCTGATGGCGTTCACCCTCTCGATCGACGACTTCATCATCACCCAGTTCACCAAGGGAGAGGGGTTCTACACGCTGCCGACCTACATTTACGCCATGACCAAAAAGAAGGTCACGCCCGATATGTACGCGCTCTCGACCCTGATCTTCCTCGTCATCCTCGTCCTTCTGGTCCTCTCGAACGTCCTGCAGGCGCAGATGGACGCGCGGCGCGACCCGAAAAAGATCGCCGCCAGGAACGCAAAAAAGAATAAGAAAGCAAAGGAGAACTGCTGAAAATGAAAAAGAATCTTTTTGTCCGTCTCTTTGCCGTGCTGCTGACGCTCGGTATGCTCGCCGCGCTCGCCGTCGGCTTCTCTTCCTGCGGAAAGGACGAGAACGTCCTCTACGTCTGCAACTGGGGCGAATACATCTCGGACGGCAGCGAGGGATCGCTCGACGTCGTCAAGGAGTTCGAGAAGACCTACGGGATCAAGGTCAAATACGACTATTTCTCGACCAACGAGGAACTCTACGCCCAGCTGAAGAGCGGCGCGTCCTACGACGTCGTGATCCCGTCCGACTATATGATCGCCCGGCTGATAAAGGACGATCTGATCCAAAAGATCGATCCCGCCGAACTCGAGAACTACAAGAATATCGACCCCGCGTACAAGGGGCTGTATTTCGATCCGAACGACGAATATTCGGTCCCCTATTCGGTCGGTATGGTCGGTATCGTCTACAACACGAAAAAGGTCAGCGAAGCGGAGGCGGCGGAGCAGTCCTGGTCGCTCCTCTGGTCGGATAAATACCGGACCGGGGAACTGATCAATATGAACAACCCGCGCGACGCGTTCGGCGTGGCGCAATGCTACCTCGGGCAGGACGTCAACACGACCGACCCCGCCGATTGGAAAGCGGCGTACGACAAACTCGTCGAGCAGAACGCGCATTGCATCTATCTGATGGACGAGATCTACGACAAGATGGAACTCGGCAACGCCGCCGCCGCCGCGTACTACGCCGGGGACTGCCTGCAGATGATGCAGGAGAACGAGGACCTCGCCTTCTACTATCCGAAGGAGGGGACCAACATCTTCGTCGACTCGATGGTGATCCCGAAGAGCGCGAAGAACGTGGACGCCGCCAAACTCTTCATCAACTTTATGCTCGACCCCGAGATCGCGACCGAGAACGCCAACTACATCTGCTACGCCTCCCCGAATCTCGCGGTCCGCACCAACCCCGACTACGACTACTGCGAGGGGACCGACGAATACGCGATCCTCTACGAGCTGCCCGAATCCTACAAACAGGATCCCGCGAGAATGCAGTACTATCACACCCTCGACGACGCGACCCAGAAGATCATGGACGACTACTGGATGAGTCTCGGGATCGAGGACTGACCGATCTTTCACCCAAACTAAAAACGCCCGCATCAAGCGATGCGGGCGTTTTTTTGTTTTTGTTATCAAAATATCGGGATCGGGTATCCTTCGGCAAAAATCAAGAGGGAGCCGCGCCCGACCGTCACCGAGACGGGTTTCCCGACGAACGAGTTGGAGACACCGAGGGGAAAGGTCGGGGTGAGGGTCGCCTGCGACAGGGGATAGAACGCGCCCGCGATCGAGACGTCCGACGCGTTGCCCCCGACGGCGAACACCGAGAGCGTGCCCGAGGGAAGCGCGAGAAAGGAAAGCGCGCCGTCCCTTATCGCCGTGACCGTGAAGCCGTCCCCGAAGAGCAGACCGACCTCTCCCCGCCCCGCCAGCTCCGCAAGGAGTTGATAGGCGGCGAAGGTGTGATCGGGTCGCCCGCCGGTACAGCCGACGAAACAGAATCGGGAATACCCGCGTTCCCGCCCGAGCCCGACCGCAGCTGAGGCGTCGGTGACGTCCTTTTCGACGGGGAGCGTGACGACGTTATCACCCGCCGGCGTCCGCCCGAGCGAATCGAAATCCCCGACGATAAGATCCGGGGTCAGCCCGAGCCGGGAGGCGAGTTCAAGCCCGCTGTCCGCCGCGATCACAAGGTCGCCCGGTTCCGGGATATGCGGGCATCCGGGGTCGAATTCGCCCCCGCCCAAGATCCAACAGGTTTTCCCGCTTGCGTGTTTCATGTCGTTTCGCTTTCGGTCAGTTCTTTGCGATATGAAGATCGCCCTGAAGTCCCGAGATGGTGTAGGTCCCGGCAGCGACGACCGTATAGGTCCCCTCGCTGAATGTAAACGCTTTCGGATCTTCGATTTTCCCGACGTCGGGCGTGAAGACGAACGTGTCGCCTTCCGCAAGCGTTACGGTGACCGTGTAATACATACCGTCCCACCAGAAGGGCTGCGCGTCGCCGCCGTTGACCGAGATATAGATCTGCGGTTCCTGCGCGCCGTATCTTTCGAGGTTCAGTTCAAAGTACAGCGTGTTTTCATACGCGTTGTACTCGATGGTATAGAAGCGTCCTTCGTAATACGTGGTGATCATTCGGTCCCCTACGAACCGGGTGTTCTCGCGGTTCGCGACGGTATCGACGTAGGCGGCGATCTCTTCGTTCGTCATACCGAAGATATGGATATACTTTCCGTCGGCATTGTACGAGTAGAGCAGATTGCCGCTCGCCGTCGGCGTCGGGATCACGAATTTGCCGTCTACCCAACTTGCAACTGCCTGCGCCGGGAAGGTCGAAGAGTAGGTCCGGTCACCGTTGTTTGCCTGCTGGCGCACCGAGATCCGGAGTGTGTTCCCTTCAAACTGATTGACCGTGATGAACAGGACGTTCTGACCGATGACTTTGACGTAGGCGTTGATATCGTCCTGAACGAAGCCGCCCGCTTTCAGTTTGGAAAGATACGCGGTCCGTTCGTCGTTCGTCGTATTCCGGACGGTTAGGTAAATGGTGTCGTTGCCTTCCTTGTAGTCGTCGATATCGTAACTGCCGTTCGCCGTATCGTAGACGGGAACGCTCCACGCGGTCAAGGGGGCGGGGAACTGTTTCGCTTCCTGCTCTTCGATCTCGCTCCGGAAACCGATGATCGCGGAGAACGTCGCCGTTTTTCCCGGGTCGGTTTTGCTCGTCAGCCCGACGTTGACGAGGAAGCCGTTTTGCTCGATCGCCTCCATGCCGCCGAGTTTGTCGGCGATCACGTCCGAGAGACGGTCGCCGAGCCCGATCTTGCTTTCATAGCCGCCCTGTCCGGGTTTTCCGACGGTGATCGTAAAGTCGTAGTCGGTGAAGTTTTCGAGCCGCTCGATCCGGTTGCCGTCGGCGTCGATCGAATAGATGCAGGGGCGCTTCGCGCCGATCCCCTGTCCCCACGGACCGTATCCCGAGAGCAGTTCGGAGAGGGTGCAGTCGCGTTCGATGTTCTGCGCGCTCCACGCCTCGCCCTCTTCGGTCAGGACGGCGATCCCGACGGCTTCACCGTGCCCGCCGTTTTCTCCGTGGTCGTCCTCTTTTTCAGAGACCAACGAGTAAATGACGTCCTTTCTGAAAATCTCGGAGAAATCGCGGTAGGCGGACGTGATCGTGTCGCTTTGGATCCCGTTTTCCGAAAGGAACGCCGTCCCGTCGATATTCGTCGAGTTCAATCCGAACGCGAAGAACGCGTCGGCGATGGTCGCGCCCTTGTTCTCGTTGTAGCGCGTGATCTTTTTCAGATCTTTGTCGGCGTACCACTTGCAGGTGTCGGCGTTAAAGACGACGCCCTCGCCCCGGTAGGTCTCGAAGGATTGATGGTTTGCGTCCTTCACCAGTTTGGTGTCGGGTTCCAGCACGAATTTCCGCCACTCGTTGATCCCGGCGGCTTTCATATCGACGTAGTCGTATTCGTAGGTGTAATTGCCGCGGAAGGCGAGTTGGCGCTCGTCGTTCGCCGTCCACATGGTCAGCGTGTAGATCGGCGTGGTGCTGGTCATGTCGTAGTCGAGGATCATCTTGACGTACCAGATCATGCTGACGTCCTCGTTCCCGCGAACAAGCCGGATGTCGAAGGAAACGTCGGCTTTGATCAGGTCGGCTTCGTCGATGTCGATCTGGAGCGCAAGGCGGAACGTGTAGTCGTACTTGTAGTCGTTCTTGTTCGCATCGTCGCTCATATCCCTGCCGGTCGCGACGTCGACGAAGACCTCGCCCGTGATATCGTCGTAGTACTTGGCGCCGAACTCGAACCCTTTGCCGATCTTCTCCAGTACGGCTTTCAGGCACTGGAACTGGATCATCGGGGGCTGCGTGTATTCGAGATCGTCGATCACGTCGCCCTGGCTATCGCCCGTCGTGTAGACGCCGCGAATGGTCGAGAGGGGATCGCCGTCCCCCGCGAGCAGGCGCTTGACGGCGCGGTCGTTCAGATCGGCAGATTTCTTGTCGCCGGTCGCCCGAAAACTCTTTTCGACTCCCTCGAAGGCGAACGCGACCTTCTCGTAGTCGGTTTCGGGAAGTTTCGTCTTTTTGCCGCACGCGGAGAGGGCGAAGACGGCGGAAAGGATCAGGATCGCCGAGAGGAGCAGAAGCAAACACTTTTTCATAATCGTACCTCAAATCAAAGGGCGACGGCGGGCGCGTCGGCGCGCTTCCCGCGGGGATCGGCGAATACCGATCCGCTTCTATCTTACAATCTTTTCATAAAAAAGTCAACTTATAGAAGAAAAATATCAAAAAAAGGGCGTTCCCCTCTTGCAAAAAGGCGTGCGTTCGGTTATAATAATTGAGTTAAAAAACGGCGCCCGGGAGAGGGAGCCGCGACCTACCGAAAAAAGGACGGAAGAATATGAAGCGGACAGACCTTCGCAACGTTGCGATCATCGCGCACGTTGACCACGGAAAGACCACGCTCGTCGACGAGATGCTCCGGCAGGGCGGCGTGTACCGCGAGAATCAGGCGGTGACCGAGCGCGTGATGGACTCGGGCGATATCGAGCGCGAGCGCGGCATCACGATCCTGGCGAAGAACACCGCCGTTCACTATAACGGCGTGAAGATCAATATCGTCGACACCCCCGGCCACGCCGATTTCGGCGGAGAGGTGGAGCGCGTACTTAAGATGGTCAACGGCGTCATACTGCTTGTTGACGCTTTTGAGGGCCCGATGCCGCAGACGAAATTCGTTTTAAGAAAGGCTCTTGAACTGGATCTCAAGGTGATCGTCTGCATAAATAAGGTGGACCGCCCGGAGGCCAGGCCCGACGAGGTCGTGGACGAGGTGCTGGAGCTCCTGATGGATCTGGACGCTACAGACGAGCAGCTGGATGCTCCTTTCATTTCCGCTTCCGCAAAAAAGGGGTGGGCCGTTAACGAGCTTGATGATGAAAGAAAGAACATGACGCCGCTGTTCGAGGCTATACTGAAATATATCCCGGCGCCAACAGGCGATCCGGATGCGGGTACGCAGGTGCTTATCTCCACGATAGATTACAACGAATACGTGGGCAGGATCGGAGTAGGCAAGGTGGATAACG
>JAEEGK010027707.1_pt1 | contig 11420 bp, 13 predicted proteins | sample 8958771 | NCBI WGS metagenome assembly JAEEGK01 (sample SAMN16246547, study PRJNA631951) | gut metagenome | biome: gut microbiome; feature: rumen; material: SC-attached | host: Bos | place: Iran: Karaj | collected 2018-10 | reverse complement strand
TCCTGAAATTGTTGAATATTTATCGATTACAGCATTTTTAATAACTGCACCATTCTTAATAAGACATCTAGTTAGGATGATTGAATTTTTAATCTTGGCGCCTTCTTCAACTTTGACATATCTAGAAATAATTGAGTGTTCAACTTTTCCATCAACGAAAGCCCCGTTAGCAATAAATGATTCTTTTACTTCTGCGTGTTCTCCATAAGAGGCAGGAGGAGTATTTCTGGATATTGTATATGATTTATCGACTTTGTCGAATAATTTTCTCGCAATTTTTGGATCAAATAATTCAAAAGAGTATTCAACAAAGTGTTCAAGTGAATCAAAGCATCTTGCATAACCTTTATATTCGTAACCACGAACATCACATAAGTGATTATTAACGAGGTGTGAAAGTAATGCTCTTAAAGATAATGCATTCTTAAAATCTTTGTGGCGTAGTAAAACTTCGAAGTAATCTCTAGAGAAAACATAAGTTCTTAAAGAAACTGCAACTTCTTCTTCCGAACCATCATTTGGAACTGAGGATAAAACTTTATCATCTTCAAGTTCTAAAACGGTACTTGTTAAGAATGCTTTATCACCATCTTTAATTTTAGTGAAAGCCATTGTAATATCTGCACCACTTTTCTCGTGAGCTTTAAGCAAATCATTAATGTTAATCTTTGTTAAAATATGGGCAGGTTGAATAACAATGTAATCTGGATTTGAATCAAATAAAACCCAGTCGTTCTCGCGAATAGCATTTAAATCAGAATTGTAGTCTTTGTCTGCTAAACCACGTTCATTAACTAAATAGTTTTGTTTTCCAATTTTTGTATTACTTGCCCAAGCTTTTAAAGAACCACAGTGCTTTGCAACTGACCTAAAGTTGTCTTTGACAAGAATATTAATATCATTGATATTTGCGTTAGCAAAATTAGACAATGCAAAGTCAATTAATGCAAATCTACCAACAAAGGATGTTGAGGCAGGAGTTCTATTTTTTGTAAGTCCACCTAAACTTGGTGAATCATAAAGATTAACGTAACCAACTACTTTTGCCATCTTACTTTGCCTCCTTTCCAACAAATAAGGCAATATCTTTCTTTGTACCTTGAATTTTCTTGCCCTCTTTTACATAAGCATCAGGTCCAATAACAGCGTTTTTAACAATGGCGCCTTTACAAATTTCAGCACCTGCCATAACAACTGAGTTTTCAACATAGGCGCCTCTTTCAATATAAACTTCATTTGAAATTACAGAGTGAATAACTGTTCCGTAAATTAATGCACCTTGATTAACAAGTGAATCTTTAACTGAAGCAAACTTGCTAACAAATTGAGGTGCTGTGCAGTTATCTTCGGAATACATAACATTACCATTGAAAATCTTTTCTAAAGATAAATCTTTAGATGATGGGAGTAAATCCATATTTGCCTCATGAAGCGATGAAACTGTTCCGACGTCTTTCCAATAACCTTCATACTTGTAGGCCATAAGCTTTTTGCCTTCACCTAAAAGCATTGGAATAACATTTTTGCCAAAGTCATGTTCCGATTTTTCGTTCTTAGCGTCTCTTTCAAGCGCATCTTTAAGAACGTCATATTTAAACATATAAATTCCCATACTTGCTAAGTTGGAAATTGGTTTTTCTGGTTTTTCTTGGAATTCAACAATTCTGCCTTTCTTATCGGTGACTAAAATTCCAAAACGATGCGCTTCTTCCCAAGGAACTGGATAAACAGCAATTGTTAAATCTGCTTTTGTGTCCTCGTGGAGATAAGCCATCTCATTAAATGTGGTTGAATAGATATGATCACCGGAAAGAATTAAAACATAATCTGGTTTGGTTGATTCAAGAAACTCTAAGTTTTCGTAAATAGCATTAGCGGTTCCTGTATACCACGCCATACCTTTATCAGTTTGTCTTGGTGCTAAAGTTGTCGTTAATGAATGAACACCATTAAGTCCCCATTTTTCACCATTACCGATATATTCATCTAATAAAACGGATTCGTATTGAGTAAGAACACCAACCGTGTTAATGCCAGAGTTGGCACAATTTGAGAGAGGGAAGTCGATGATTCTATACTTACCTCCGAAACTTACAGCAGGTTTAGCAACTTTTTCAGTTAATTCATGAAGTCGAGTGCCCTTTCCTCCTGCAAGAATCATTGCAACGATTTTCTTACCCATATTTGTAACTCCTTAAATAAATTTAATCTATGGCTAATAAGCACAAATATTTTAACACAATGGGAAAATAAATACATGAAACAAATATATTATTTGGTAAAATACTAAATTGATGAGCAAAAACGACAACAAAAAACTCAAAGTAAATCCGTGGAGAATCATTGGAATTTTTGCGATTGCTTACATTATTTTTGAAGCTATTTTTTACTTCACTTTTCAGGGTGCTGTAAATAATAAACTTTGGCCACTAGATAAAAGTTTCTTTTATTACACCCCAATTTTGTTTGTTGCAACAGCCATTTTTTGTTACATGAGTTTGACCCAAACTTATTACGAAATTGATGGGGCAGTTTTTATTCACTCAAAAATGGGAAAAGTAGTCGAATACACCTTCAACAACATCATCTACATTGATGAGGAGTTTTCCGAGAAAAAGAAGATGATGAGATTTTTCACAAAAGATGGACAAGAACACCTTTTGATTTTTGATAAAAATAGGGTTTTATATGAAACCGCACTTAAAAAGTGTCCACTCATCTCAGAAGAAGAATTCTTAAGACGATTCCCAAATAAAAAGATGTAAAAATATTATTGTTTACATCAATCAATTACTTTGTTAAAATATATCTCGCTTTTTAGGAAAGAGGAAAAAGTTATGGCAAGAAGATGTGAAATATCAGGCGTTGGTCCAATGAGCGGAAATAAACGTTCCCACTCTTTAAGAGCAACTCGTAGAGTTTGGAACGGCAACCTTCAAAAATATAGAATCAATATTAACGGTAAAATGGTCACTGTCAAAATGACAGCAAGAGCACACCGTTCATTAATGAAGAACGCCAAATAATTAGTTTACTAATTATAGAAAAAGGGATTCAATGAATCCCTTTTTTCATTGTTTATTTTACTAGCAACTGCAAGAAATATGTCATCTCTGTTAGGAATAACGCTAACAAGATTGCCCATTCACTATAAGCAAGAACAAACCTTTTTGGTCTAACATATTCACCATCAATTTGATCAAGTTTTGGCCATGTCTTTAGTTTAGGATTCATTATAATGAATATAGTAAACAAAGTTATCAAACCGCCAACTGAAGCTGAAATAATAAATAGTACCTCGATTGTGCCATGCTTTTTGTAAGTATCAAATGCCACAAAACCTCTAGTAGTAACAAGTGCGCTAGATAATAAAGTTAGAAGTGCAAATAAACCAAATAGGGTTAAATGTGGTTTCACATGAGTTACGTCAAAAATATTAATAAAGACAAAACATAAACCGGCTAAACCAAGAACACATGAAATTAAAATTGAAAGAGGATAGAGATTCGCCAATTTTGTTGTTGTGTTCATAATGACAATAATTGGAGAAAAACACATTCCTGCGAATAAATATGAAGAAAAACTATAGAATTTCGCATTATTTTCGGCGGTTCTAACAATCTCAAAAGGAAACATTCTCATAAACGAGACGTTATATTTATCAACTGGTTTTGCTAAAAACTTTGCACTAAAAACAATGCCTAAAAAACTAACTAATAAAATTGAAACTGAAATAATCCAACTAACAGAAGGCATTATCTAAGTGATTCCACTCTTTCTTTAATATCGTCGTGTCCATATAAATATGAACCAGCAACTAAAATATCAACACCAGCTTTGCGGCATTTTTGCCCTGTCTTATCATTAATTCCACCATCAACTTCGATTAGGCAATTAAGGTTTTCTTTATCAATCCACTTGCGAAGTTTTTTAATTTTTCCTAATGCGCTTGGAATAAAAGCCTGCCCACCTTTACCTGGCTCGACAGACATAACTAAAACAAGGTCAACGTATTTAACAAGTTCTTTAAGAACTTTAACATTCGTTTTTGGTTTAATTGAAATTCCGGCTTTGCAACCTAAGTCATGAATCTTATCAATAAGTTTCTTACAACATTTTGGACATTCAAGAGCTTCAAAATGGAAAGTTACATAATCAGCACCAGCTTCAATAAATTCTGGGGCAACTTTCATTGGATCAGCAACCATGATGTGAACATCATTAACCATTTTATGAACTTTAGCGTTCTCTTTAACTGCGGAAACCGGGAAAGATTTATTTGGAACAAAAACTCCATCCATAATATCCCAGTGAATAAATTCACATCCTAAAGCTTCTACTTTCAAGATTTCATCTTTTAGATGCTCTTTGTCTGCTGATAGTAAACTTGGTGCTACATAGTTTTTCATTTTTTGTACCTCTGTGATCTAAAGTCTAGTTGGTTAAGTAATTTAATATACACATCATAACCTTCCTTGGAAAGGTTACCTTTACTTATTTCTTCTTTAATTTTACACTCTTTTTCATTTTGATGTAGGCAATTTGAGAAATAGCATTCTAAATAATACTTCTCGTATCCTGGAAAATATTGGGCTAAATCTTCTTTATACAAATCAAGTTCAAGAGATGAAAATCCTGGGGTGTCACCAATAAAGCCATTACGGAACGGTAACAAGATTACTTCTTTTGTTTGGTGTTTTCCTCTCCCTAATGCTTCAGAATATTCACCAATCTTGCGGTTAAAATTTGGATCAATTAAGTTAATAGCAGAACTCTTTCCAACACCAGTTTGGCCCATAATAATTGTGGTTTTTTCCGCTAAAAAATCCTGTAATTCCTTAACAATTTCAGTTTTTTCTGGTGATAGCAAGAAGACTCGGTATCCAAGTTTTTCTAAATCTGATTTTAGAAGATCAACTTTGCTTGTATCTACGAGGCGATCCATCTTTGTAAATAAGACTGCCGCAGGTATCCCATTGAGGTTGGCGTAAGTCAAAAATTTATAAACTAATTCAGGTGACAATTCAGGTTCAACAACCGACATTGTTATGACCATCAAATCAACGTTTGCAGAACGTGGTCGAATCAAATAATTTTTTCGTTCAAATGCTTGTTCAATTACACCTTCTTTTTCATCGAAAGAAATGTTATCTCCAGCACACAACGAAAAGCTCTTATGTTTGATACTTCCACGAGAAAAAAGATTGAATGTTTTTCCGTTAGAATATACTTTGTATATACCGCCTACTGTTGATAAGATTTTTCCATCCATTTAGAAGAACCTACTAAACAATGATTTCTTTTCTTTTTTGCCGAGTAAAAAGAGCTGAATTGCTCTCTTAAATTCCTCAGCATTTTTGTATCTATTTTTAGGATTTTTTTCGACTGCTTTTAAGATAATTTCATCAAATTCTTTTGGGATTGAAGTGACATAATTTGAAGCTTTTGGAAACTCTTTTTTAACCTGTTGTTCAGCGACTTCTTTTGTGCTTCCGTCGTATGGTAAATTTCCTGTCACTAATTGGAATAAAGTAATCCCTGCAGCATAAATATCTGATGCAACCGAGAAAGGTTTTCCTTGTAATACTTCAGGCGCTAAAAAATGAACAGAACCAAGGATTTTCCCGTGATTTTCCGCTTCTTTTTCGTTTTTAGCGATACCAAAGTCACCTAATTTAACTGTACCGTTAGATAAGTAAAAAATGTTTTGTGGTTTGATGTCTCTATGAATAATCTTATGCTCGTGAGTATATGAAATTGCATCAAGTAGTTGAACCATAATTTCACAAGCTTCTTTAACCGAGAACTTTGTGTAATATTCAATCTTATCCAATAGTGTTTGACCTTTTAAATATTCTAGAACCAAATAAGGTCTAGTTTGAAAAACACCCTCACTATAGATTTCCATAATGTTTGGATGAGACATCTGTACAGTTGCTTTAACTTCTTTTTTAAAAGCGTCAAGCATGCCAGCTTCATTAAGAAGCTCTTCCTTCATAATCTTTACTGCGACTATCTTATTTTTGTAGACATCATTGCATTCGAAAACAACTGCCATTCCACCAAGTCCAAGTAAAGATAAAACGTTATAGCGATTATCAATTAGATCGCCGTAATTAATCATTCTTATATGGCTCCCACATAGAAACAGCAATATTGTCTGTTCCACCATTAGCTTTAGCGATTCCAATTAAAGTTGAAATCTTTTGATCAAGTCTTTCATCACTATCAAGTGCTGAAAAGATTTGTTTATCTGAAGCATTGTTATATAAACCATCACTACATAAAAGGATGGTTTTTCTTTCGTTTTTCACGACTTTATATTCATAATCAACAACTTTGTTCTTACCAATAAAGTTCATAAGAGCATGTCTATCTTTTGAGGTAAGTTTTTCGTCTGCTGAAATTTTATTATGAGATAAAAGGTATTCAACATATGTTTGATCTCTAGTAAGTTGTTCAACTTTGTCTTCTTGTAACATATAGCATCTTGAATCACCAATGTTCGCAATATAAATATTGTCTTTAAAGAAGATAGCCATTACTAAAGTAGTGCCCATACCTTTGAAGTTGTCAGAATCAGTAGCTTCTGTATAAACAGAATAGTTAATTGATTTAATTATTTTGCTAACCCAGTTTGAAACTTGGAATGGGAATAGCCATTTCTTTTTGCTATTGAATCCTGAAATTAAAATATCTTGAGCAATTTTGCTCGCAAAATCGCCTTTCATGTATCCGCCCATACCATCACAAACTACGAGCAAAACATTTCCGTCGGCATCAATTAAAGATAAGGCTTTGTCTTCATTTGAAGCACGAACTAAGCCAATATCAGTTTTACATCCAAATCTTCCTTTAATCATTCTTTAGAATTTCCTTTGCTCTAAGTTGACCGCATGCAGCGTCAATATCATTTCCGAATTCTTTTCTTACTGTGGTGTTAACACCATGTTGCATTAGGTATGAAAAGAATTTATGTACATTTTTGTCTGAGCTTCTTTTGAAGCTGTGTTCATCTACTTGGTTGTATGGAATTAAGTTAATGTAGGACATTGTACCTTTTACTAATTCCACCAATTCCTTAGCACATTCCAGTGTGTCATTTATGCCGTCTAACATGATGTATTCAAATGTCACCCTTCGCCCGGCAGTTTGTTCATAATACCTTACCGCTTCCATCAGTTTATCCAATGGATATGCTTTTGAAATTGGCATTAGTTTGTTACGAATCTCATCATTCGGGGCATGAAGTGAAATCGCTAGGTTTGTTTGAAGACCTTCGTGTGCATATTTTATTATGCCCGGAACGAGCCCGCATGTCGATACGCTTATATGGCGCGCTCCGATTGCGAGTGCCTTTGGGTGATTAATAATACGTATAAAGTCCATCACATTGTCGTAGTTATCGAACGGTTCGCCTGTACCCATAACGACTACATGTGATACGCGCTTGCCTTGCTCTTCGAGTAACTCGTTCATAACAAGAACTTGGCCGACAATCTCATGAACTTCAAGATTTCTTTTCTTTTTAAGAAGTCCAGAAGCACAGAAAGCACATCCCATATTACAACCAACCTGAGATGTAACACAGATTGCGTTTCCGTAATTGTATGGCATCAAAGCTGTTTCAATCTTTGCACCATCTTCAAGTTCTAATAACAATTTTATTGTTCCGTCTTTAGAAACTTGTTTCTTGTAAATCGTCGGAAGTGTTAAGCAGAAGTCTTTATTAAGCTCTTCTCTAAATACTTTTGAAACATCACTCATTTCATCAAAAGTTTTAGCTTTTTTCTCATAAATCCACGTAAAAAGTTGCGTGGCACGATACTTCTTTTGACCACGGTCCATTAAAAGTTTTTCTAACTTTGTTATTTCTTGACCGTATAAATTAATCATAGATTAATGTTTATGTTTGCAACAGCAATCATCGTCATCACATTCGCAATCTTCGTCCGAGTGATTGTGTCCACATTTACATTCATGTTGATGATTTTCGTTATAAGCTTCTTCGAGTTTCTTTTCCATTCCTTCAAAGATGTTTCCTTCATATAACTCGTCATCATCATCATCTTCTTCAACATTAACGAGGTTCTCATCTTTGATGTAACGTGGATAATCTTTGTTGGTGAATTCATGTTCATGATGTCCATGGAAGTATTCAAAAACTAATTGAACGTGAATTGAGAATTCAGTAAGTGTTTTTAACAAGTAAGTAGCAATTTTGTCCTCAAGAGGTTCATATTTTTCTGGAGCAATAACTGTTACTAATGCTTGCCAACTTGTTTGTTCTACGCCTTTATGAAAAACGTATTCATCAGATGCAACAAAACAAATGTTTTCTTCTTTTGTTTCAAATAATTGAGCAAGATTTTCTGTATGATCTTTTGAGTAATGACCTACAGCATATGAATCTAAACCATAAACTCTGATTGTAATCATAATTTTCTCCTACATTTTCGATCTAATAATTTGGCGAATTTCTTCGACACAATCTTCTAATTTGTCATTAATGACAACATACTTATATAAATCTTTGTATTCAAGTTCTTTCATTGCTTGTGAGACGCGGTTTGCAATAACTTCTTCTGATTCAGTTCCGCGTCCTCTAAGTCTATTGCCTAACTCTTCAACTGAAGGAGGGGCAATAAAAATAGAAATTACATCCGGAACCTTTTTGAATACGTTGGCAGCACCTTTAACATCGATTTCAAGTAAGACGTTTTTGCCTTCATTTCTCATTGTCTCAACTTTATCTCTTGGAGTGCCATAGCAGTTTCCTACATATTCAGCCCACTCAAGGAGATTGTCTCTTGCAACATTTTCCATGAATTCTTCACGAGTTACAAAGTAATACTCTCGACCATTCACTTCTCCTGGTCTCATATTTCTGGTAGTCATCGAGACAGAATAAAAAAGATTGAGGCTTTTATCCTCCATCAACATCTCTCTAACTGTACCTTTACCGACTCCACTAGGGCCGGACATAATAAGCAATAAGCCCTTTTTCTTCATATTTTCCATGTTTTAATTGTATTAAAAAGAAAGTGCGCTTTCAATTACATAATTTAAATTTCAATTTTATTGAATTTTTCTTTATAATATTTTCTATGAGAATTTCACATTCCAGTTATCAAAAATATATCGAAAAATTAAGCAAAGAAATTGACGGAAAATTGTTGTTTTCACCAATCTTAATTAATAACGAAACAATGCTCTTTCCGTTTGCTGCTGATTACCATTATTCATTAGTAATTTCACTCAATAATCGTTGCCCTTTAATTTATAAAATTAATTGTGATATCTTTTTCAAATCTTTCGACAATAGTTTCATGCAAAGATTTAAGAAGATTTTCAACCGTACAATCATTACAAATTTACAACTTAATGACAAAGATAATATCGTCTCATTTATCCTCACTTCAAACGAGACAGATGAATCAAGAATTTTTGTCGCTGAACTTATTCCAAATTCTCCAAACTTAATAATCTTAAATAATGGAAAGATAGAAGAAACATATTATAGAAACAAAAATCGTAATCTTTCATTTGGAGCGACTTATGAACTTCCGGAGTCATTGTCAGAACTCAAGGGTGAACAAAAGATCACTGAAGAATTTTTAAACGAACAATTTAAGGTCGAAGATGAGTTAAGATTTAAAGAAAAATATGCTGAATTTTTGAAGTTCTTAAACACCAAAATTAAGTCAGTAAATAAGAAAATTTCTTCAATTAATGGAGATTTAAAAAAGGCCGTTGAAAACAGAAAATTCGCAGGAATTGCTGATGAAATTTACACTTTAGGCATTGATTTACGATCAAAAATGGACTCTGTTGAAATTAATGGAGAAACCATCAAATTAGACATCTCAAAAACTGTTGGAGAAAACTGCCAAAACTTCTACAAAAAAGCTAAGAAAGCGAAAGAGACTGCTAAGCATTTCCAAACAAATATTGATAATGCCCAAAAGTCACTTGATGAATATAACCGCATTTTATCTGACTTCGAAGCCGCAGATGAAAAAGACAAAGATAAAATTATGGAAACCTATTTCCCTGTAAATAAGAAGAAGGAAACTGCTGAAACAATATTTAATCGTCCATGGAAATACAATCTTAATGGAACTTACATTTATTTTGGAAAGAACGCATCACAAAATGATTACTTAAGTTTTGTTATGAAATTAGATAGAGATTATGTATGGATGCATATCAAAAATATAAGTGGATCACATATTGTGATTTGTAGTCATAAGCCTACCGAAAATGAATTATTATTTGCCTGCGAAATAGCATTACTTTGCTCTCATCAAAAAGCAGGCGAAATTGTCTACACAAAAAAGAAAAATGTCCGTCGCGGACATACTCTTGGTGAAGCGATTATTAAGAATCAAACCACCATTAAACTAAATCGAATTAGAGAAGAAACTGTTGCAGCTTTTGCTGAAGCAAAACGTTGCGACTAAATAGTATATTTTTTAATCATGTCAAAACTGGCAAGTTCAGGAAATTTTTGCTGTCTTAAGATGTCGTACACAACTACCGCTACGGCATTTGATAAATTAAGACTTCTTGCGGTTGACATCATCGGAATACGAAGTGTTGTTTCCTTGTGTGCACTTAAAATTTCTTTATCAATTCCAGTTGATTCTCTGCCAAACATAACATAAACATCTTCCAATTGATCACTAAAATCAACTTGAGAATAAATGTTTGTGCCGTATTTCGTTACATAGTAAATCTTCTTATTTTTGAACTTTTCATTAAACTCTTCGTATGAATCATAGTAATCAAATTTAGCTTCTTTAATGTAATCCATTCCTGCTCTTTGAAGTGCTTTATCTGAGATATCAAAAGGGATTGGCCCAATAATATGAACCATAGAGTTCGTGGCCATTGCTGTTCTTAAGATATTTCCAGTATTTTGAGGAATCTCTGGATGATAAAGAATAATATGAATCATACCAAAAGTATATTAAAAATAAAAAGAAAAGGGAAGATAAACTTCCCTTATCGTTATTCAGCCTTCTTGTATTCTAAGACTGGGTCTTCTCCAAATTTTTCTTTGTAAGCGTCAATACAAGATGCGATGACTTTTTTAGCCTTTTCAACATCTCTAACGTTATCAACGATTGTGTTTTTACCTTCAAGTTGTTTATAAACTGTGAAGAAGTGTTTAATTTCACGAAGTACGTGATCAGAAATATCAAAGACATTATAAATGCCATTATAGACTGGATCATTAACTGCGACCGCAAGAATTTTTGCGTCTCTTTCACCACCATCAATCATTTCAAGCATACCAATTGGTCTACATTCGACAAGTGCGAGTGGAACAATAGGTTCTGAACAAATGACTAATACATCAAGTGCGTCACCATCATCTGCTAATCTTTTTGGAATAAAACCGTAGTTATGAGGAT
>JAEEGK010027705.1_pt1 | contig 11420 bp, 12 predicted proteins | sample 8958771 | NCBI WGS metagenome assembly JAEEGK01 (sample SAMN16246547, study PRJNA631951) | gut metagenome | biome: gut microbiome; feature: rumen; material: SC-attached | host: Bos | place: Iran: Karaj | collected 2018-10 | reverse complement strand
CGTATTACGCACTTGATGGGCTTTGCAGATGGCCTTTGTGCCTTCTTTGAAGAGCCCGAGGCCTGCCGGGCGCTTGCATCGGCAATCAGCGACTATAAAATCCGCTGTATCGAGCGGGCAGCCGAGTATTTCAACCCCGAAATCTATGTTGCCTATGACGACGTCGCATCACAGCAAAACCCGTTTCTAAGCCCGTCGCTGTATCGCGATATTATTCTGCCTGAGCACAAGCGCGTCAATGACGCAGCAAGAGCTTACGGGATGTATCCGGTGCTGCATATGTGCGGCCACTGTGAGTCGCTGGTTGAATACTTCATAGTACAGCCGGTTCGTAATCGAGCGTTCGCTGTCCACATCCCTCTGGGTTCTGATGACGTCTGCAAAATCATCATCGCCATACGTTCGAGCAAAAACTGTGGGTCTGCCACGTTTTTTCTTTTTGGAATCCGCTTCCATAAATCATCATTCCTTTCTTTCAGCCAAGTAATATACTCAGTCTTGTTCTCTCAGTATGATTAGGGTCGGTTTTTCCGACCTTTAGAAGTCGATTTTTCCGACCTCTTGGAAAAATGCTTCACATAGATACGAGAGGGGCTGCCGCGCCCCTGGCGCTTCTTTTCGATCAGCCCGGCAATCTCCAGTTCACGCAGCAGCTTACAGGCTTTCTCCTTGCAGCAGTTCATGTCCTTCCGGATGTCAGAAATCTTGTAGTAGAGAAAGACTCTCCCGTGTTCGTCTACCCATCCGTTGCGCTGAGAAAGCCCCACGCGGTCCAGCAGGAGGCCGTAGAGCAGCTTGGCGTCAGTGGACAGGCCGCGATAGATGGGGCTGGAGATCAAAACCTTGGGGATACGATAGAAGGTAAACTCAATCACATCCCGTTCCATGAAATAGTTGTTCAAAGCATCGTCTCCTTTGTGGATTTGCTTTGCCGTCGTTCCCGATCCCGTTCCTGCCCCGGAGTCTATCCGCAGCGTATCGGCCCATTGGCGTGCTCGTATCATCGCACACTTCTCCTGACCCATATCCCATCGGACGGCTGTTCAGTTGTCAAAGTGATAGGTCCCCTCATTATGTTTGGACAAAGGGGTGCCAAAATAGAAGTCTCAGATCTGCATTTCGAAAACACCCCTCACTTGTTAAGCCATGGGAGATGCCGTTTATTAGGGTCATCCAAGAAAAAAAGATAAAAAATACCTCTCAATCCCTTACCGCAACATTGAGGGGCAAAAAGCGACATGCAATTTGCAAAAAAAAGCAAATAAGAGCCCACGCTGCTCCAAAAGCGGAGAAGCATGGACTGCGGTGTAATTATGTCAGAGTTTAGAAACCAAGGGGTTCTTATTGCTCAATTCATCTGTGGAATATGACACAAGTATCGTATTATATAGAGGAACGGAAGGCGCCGAGACGCCTTCCGTTCCTCTGCTGCTTGGGGATAGTTAAGGAAAGAAATGAGGTATGGAAAAGAAAGGGGTATCAAAATAGAACTGTCCGCTTTTGCGTTGCTTGAACATGTATTTGGTGCCATGGGAAGGGCTGGATGATATGTTGCGCAAGGGAAAGATCAACCACAGCTCTCATGCATCCTGCTGCGGCGGCTGGAATCCTTGCTCCAGCATCCGCCGATAAGCGGCGTCCGCGCCGTTGGTATAGTGGATATAGTAATCTTCCGTACCGGCCACAGGGATCCAGAAGGACTCGAATTCTCCAGGCTCATGCTTTACACTTTTGGCTTTGCCGTCCTTCAGGGCCTCCATGGCCCGGCAGCCCTTATGGAATTCCGGAGGTCCCTCGTTGCATTTGCCGCCTGTCTTGCCGCCCATTTCCAGGTACAGGGCGTTGCCTGCCACGATGGTGTGATCCCGCCGGATGAGCCGCACCTGCTCCGGGTAGTTGTCCCACATGAGATGGAATGCCTGCGCCAGTTCCTCTTCCGTATAGCTCTGCATACTGACCCTCCTGTTATTTGTTATTCTTCTGGGGTTTATTCCCCCAAGGATACTTGCTCCCGGCCTGCCGCGGCCTAAGAATGGAGACTCAGGGCAAGCAGCGACTCCACCAGCTCCCGTTTTTCATTGAGCACGCAGCCGCCCGCGTGATCCTCCAGAAGATGGCCGTTCTCCCGCAGGGCGCGAAACAGCCCGGAGTTCAGGGCTTCCTTCAGGGAAGTATCCCTGACATTGGTATCCGAATAGGGCGAAAACGGGCAAGGCTCCGCGCCGCCGTGAGAATTGATATGGAAGAATCCCCGGCCCGCCGCCACGCAGCCGCCGGAGCTCTTTTCATCGCCGGGGAAAGAGACGTAGACCATCTCCGGCAGCTCCTGCCGCATGCGTTTGAGCTCCGCTTTCAGGTATTCCCGCTCCGCATCCCCCGGCGCCAGCTCGCGGCTCTCCTCTGTCACGGGGACGAATTCCACATAGATCACCGCCTTGCAGCCCCGGCCGGAGAGCTCCTTCAAAAAGGCGTCCGAGGTGACCTCCCGGATATTCTGCGTCGTCACGGTGACGGAGGCCCCGAAAACAAGCCCCCTGGCCTGCAGCTTCTCCATATTCCGGATGAGCAGCTCATAGATCCCTCTCCCCCGCCGGGCATCGGTGTTTTCCTTTCCGCCCTCGATGCTCATGATCGGCACAAGGTTGCGGCATTTGTCGAAAAGCTCCAGATACGCTTCATTGAGAAAAGTGCCGTTGGTGAATATGGGAAACAGAATATTCTGTCGCTTGCCGGCGGCCTGGATGACATCCTTCCGCAGCATCGGCTCGCCGCCCGCCAGCAGGATGAAGCTGATGCCCAGCGCATCCGCCTCGCTGAATACCCGCAGCCAGTCGTCGTCCGTCAGCTGCGCCGTCGGCCGGGCGTCCACCGTCCCATGACTGCAGCGGGAATAGCAGCCGGCACAATGGAGATTGCACTGGCTGGTGATGCTGGCGATCAGGAAGGAGGGAATATGCTGCCCCTACGCCTCGGCAGCCTTTCGCTTTTGGGAGGCGGTGGCGGAGGCGGTTGCGAATTTCAGCATAAAGGCGCTTTCCCTGGGATTCTTCAGCGTCGCCTTGACCACATCCGCCACAAAGCGCTCGATTCCCTTGGACAGGTATTCCTGCAGATCGAAATTATCCTTCATGGATTTCCTTTCTCACAAATTCCAATGTGTTCCGGCAAAGCCATCGCATTCTGTCAGCACGCACGAAACACAGCCCTATGTCTTACCGCAGGCGACGGTGCTTTTCAGCCCTCTCCGCCCTGCAGACCCATTTGCCATCGGATGAGCTCCAGCAGGATCGGCTGGAGCTTTTTTGATTTTTCGGACAGCGCATATTCGACTCTGACCGGCACCTCCAGGTACTCCTTCCGAAGCACCAGCCCGTCCCGCTCAAGCTCCTTCAGGGTCTGGGACAGCATGGTGTTGGAAATGCCCTGCACATTATGCAGCAGCTCGTTATACCGGCTGGTGCCGTTGGCTGTCAGGGAGCAAAGGACCGGCAGCTTCCATTTGCCGCCGATGCTGTCCATGGCCGATTGCAGGACGCATTGCTCCGTGCAGGGGCAGTCATGCCGCTGTGACATCGGTATCCCTCCACTCAGGAATTTCTTCCTTGCTACACATTTTTTCAGTTATTGACAGCTAACTGGCCTTTCGGTATCATCATAGCAGATACGGATTCCGTTGTAAAGCCTGAATTATGACCGTTCTCAGCGGAAAGAAAATGCGCCGACTACCTCGATATCGGGCAGAATCAGCTGCGGAAATTGAAGATCATCCCGAAAACAGATGAGCCGGAAAAAGCCCGGCAGGTATGCCGGACTTCCAACCATATTATTATAATAAGGAGGTATGACATGAAGACAAAGGAAGAATTGATCGAAGCTTTCCACCTGATGTGGGACCGGTATCCGGAGCAGGTCCGGCTGATCGACCGGAGCTTTCTGGTCATTGCCGGCAACCCGGCCTACACCCAGGCAGGAGGCCAGACCGGCGTTCACTGCAATGCGGGCGACCCGGCGTTTCACCGGGGCTGCCAGGCCATGGCCGCGCTGAAGGCCGGGGAGACCAGAACCACGAAGACGGAGGTGGGCGGGATCACCTGGGAATCCTTCTGGGTCCCGGTGGCCGGTGAGGAGGACTATTACATCCACTTCACCAATGGCCTCAGCGAATCCATCAAGCAGTATATGCAGACCAAAAACCAATGAAGACAGTAAGGGAAAACGGCTTCCGTGCCGCTTGTAAGGCGGATACGGCGATCCTCCGTACCCGCCGCAGAGCCCGGAAGCGCAAGGCGCGGAAAGAAAAGGCCCGGGTTTCGCCGACCTACTCCGCGCCCTTCAGCGCTTCCACCATGTCGATCCTCCGGCTTTTCCGCGCCACCAGCAGGCCCACGGCCAGGGAGACGCCGAAGGTGAGGAGCACGCTGACGCAGTAGGTCGTCGGCCCCAGCATGAGCTTCAGCTCATACTCCCCCGCCAAAGCCGCCAGCAGCCATTGCAGAACGCCCACCCCGGCGGGAAGCCCGATGACCACGCCCAGCACGGATAGCCAGATATTCTGCGAAATGAGCAGATGGCCCAGCTTCCGGTCCCGGAAGCCCAGGACCTTCAGCGTCGCCAGCTCCCGGCTGCGCTCGATGTAGCTCAGGACGCCCAGGTTATACAGCACCACGATCCCCAGAACGATGGCGGCCAGCACCAAGATGAGCACCATGCTGTCCATGATGGAGGTGAAGCTGCGGAAGGAGTCCATGAGCTGCTGCTGATCCTGGGTGCCGGAGATGCGCGCGTCGCTGCCGATCTCCCGTACCGTCCGATCCGTATAGACGGCGCTGACGTCGTAAGGCAGGCCCAGCGTATCGGCGCAGGCCTTGGTCATGGCGACGCTCTCGGTCATGACGCTGCGGTGATAGCCCAGCACCTTCGCCGTGTACCGTTCCTCCGAGCCGTAGGGAGAGAAGGTGATCGTCTCCCCTATCGCTGCCCGATCCTTCAGCCGCAGGCAAAGGTAAACGCCGCCGTCCTCCATCCGGATGGGCTTGTTTTTCTCATCCAGGATGCGGATATGGTCCCGGGAATTATCATAGACCTCCAGGACCACCGTATCCCCGTCCAGGCTGACGCCGCTCTGGCAGACCCAGTCCCCCTCCAGCTCGTCGCAGAGGGCGATCCCGGCGGCGGCGTCCACACCGTCCACCAGGTTGACCTTGGTGGCATAGTTGGAAATATCGTTGTCCAGCATGTCCAGGAAGCCCGCCATGGTGTCCCGCATGCCCAGACCCCCCACCAGGAGGATCATGCAGCCCGTCACCCCCAGAAGCGTCATGGCGGAGCGGCTCTTGTGCCGCAGGATGTCCCGGAGGTTCCACTTCACGGCAAAGCGTCTGCGCTCCCAGCCCCTGCCCCGCTCGATAAAGCTCTTTTTCATCTTCTTCGGCTGGTAGGGCCGCAGGGCCTCCGCCGCCGTGCCCCGCAGCTGCTCCCGCACGGAAAGCCAGCTCACGACGGTCAGCAGCGCGACGATGGCAGCCAGCAGGGGCGGGCAGAAGGCGGGCATCCACAGGCGCCAGTCCGGCATATCGAAATAGGTGCCCATCATGCCGTCCTCGCTCATGACCAGGGAGCAGAGCCAGTAACCCAGCGCCACCCCCAACGCCGTGCCCAGAAGCCCGATGCCGAGGCCGTAAGCCGCATAGTGCCGCAGGATGCGTCCGTTCTGGAAGCCCAGGGCCTTGAGGGTGCCGATCTGCAGCTTTTCGTTCACCGCGATCCGGTGCATGGTGGTGACCATGGTGAGGATGGCGATGGCCAGGAACAACACGGGGAGTACGCTCCCCATGGTCTTCCCCTCTGTCGCCTCCCCCTGGGCCTCCTTATACACCGCGTGTTCCTCCTTGGAGACCACCATGACCGTGTAGCCCAGGGCATCCCCCACCGCTTTCTCCATTTCCTCCTTGGACAGGGAGGAACGGATATTGATCTGGGGATAAAAGGCGAAGCCAAGGTCGGAAAGGAGCTTTTGGGGGGAGATACAGGCAAAACCGAAGGTGCGGTAATCCGGCATGACCTGATTGGCGTCCGCCAGGCAGATCATATGTTCCCCGGACTTGATGAGGCCCACCACCTCCCCGGAGATTTCCGCGCCGTGGTAGCGGAGGCGCAGCGTATCCCCCAGGGCGACGCTGTTGGCCTCCGCAAATTTGTCCGACAGCCAGATCCCGCTGCTTTCTTCGTCATAAGCTGCGCCGGAGGTAACCACAAAGCCGGACACGGTGAAGTTTTCGCTCACATCCAGGGCCAGGGACCGGCCGGAGTCGTCCGCCAGGTCCAGATTCACGGAGAGAAAGCGGGTCGCCGCCTCCACGCCGGGAACGGAGCGGATCTTTTCCAGCTCCTCCGGGGTGAAGCCCGTCTCGGAATAGATGCGGTAGTCTGCATACAGCGTGTCGGCAAAGAAGCGGGAGGTATCCTGCTCGATGGTGTACCATTCCATGTTGAAGCCCAGGAAGACGCCCACCCCCAGCATGATCATGATGACCATGGAGAGGACCTGGGCCTTGTAGCTCCAGGCGGTGCGGAAGAACTTTCTCAGCAGCATGTCACCACTCCACTTCCTCCGCGCGCAGGGGCGACGCCTGTTCCTCAACGGAGCGTATTTTCCCATTCTTCACGCGGATGACCACGTCCGCCATCTTCGCGATGTTCTGGTTGTGGGTCACCACCACGATGGTCTTGCCGGCCTTCCGGGCCATGCGCAGGAGCAGGGCCAGCACCATGGCGCCGGTCTCGCTGTCCAGCGCTCCGGTGGGTTCGTCGCAAAGGAGGATATCCGGATTCTTTGCCAGGGCCCGGGCGATGGACACCCGCTGCTGCTCCCCGCCGGAGAGCTCGGAGGGGAAGTTGTGCAGGTGGTCTCCCAGCCCCACCTCCCCCAGGATTTCCTTCGCGTCCAGGGCTTTGGGGCAGATTTCCGACACCAGCTCCACATTCTCATAGACCGTGAGGGTGGGAATGAGATTGTAAAACTGAAAGACGAAGCCCACAGCGGCGGCGCGGTAATCCGCCAGTTCCTTTCCGCTGAGGGTGGAGATATCCCGCCCGCTCACCCGGATCGTGCCGGAGGTGGGGCTGTCCAGCCCGCCCAGCAGATTCAGCAGGGTGCTTTTTCCCGCGCCGGAGGGGCCCAGGATCACCACGAACTTTCCTGCCTCCAGGGTAAAACTCACGCCGTCCAGGGCCCGAAGCTCATGCTCCCCGCTGCGGTAGAGCCGCGTCACGTTTTCAAACTCCACGATCGCCATGATGCTTCTCCTTACTTCCCCGCCAGAACCGCGAGCCAGGGCTTTTCCGGGTGGCGGTCGCAGCTGACTTCCCGGAAACCCGCCGCTTTCAGCGCCGCCGTGAGGTCTTCGGCAGTATAGCACTTCATGCCGTCGATGAGCTTTTCATATTTCCGACTCGTTTCATCCCTGCCGTCGGATTCGTTGCAGATCAGGAACGCTCCGCCCGGCTTCAGCACCCGGAAGACCTGGGCGAAGCAGGCTTCCAGTCCCGGCCAGAAATAGACGGTTTCAAAGGCTGTAGCCAGGTCAAAGCTCTCCGCCTCGAAAGGAAGATCGGCGACGCTCCCCTGCACGACGCTGCAGCGGCCCGCCGCGATCATATCCCGGTTGACCTCTTTCGCCTTTTCCACGGAGACCGGGGAGTAATCCAGCGCTGTGAGTTTCGCCCGGGGATATTTCTTCAGGAGTTCTCCCGCGTTCCTGCCGCCGCCGCAGCCCAGCTCGGCGATGCAGGCCGCCGCGATCCCCTCCAGATGGGACATGCCCCAGTCGGCCAGCCTGGCGTGGCCGCCGTTCATGCCGCTCACCATCATTTTTCCGAGGAAGCCCTCCGGCTTCCTCGTCTGCGCAATGAAATCCTTATACAGTCCCATAGTTCACTTCCTTCCGATCAGCAGTCCGGAACCGGACAGACCCATCCATTTGCTTTCCCGGGGGTTCATGAATTTCCCCTTCGTGGTGTCGATCAGCTCGACCTTTTTGTAGCCCATATCCTTCAGCTTGCGGACAAAGGCCTGCATATCCCCGTATTTGGCTTGGGAGAAGATGTCGTGCAGAGCAAAGACGCCGCCCTTTTTCAGCACCCGCAGCGTTTCCAGCAAAACCGCCTGCCGGTCCTTGACGGGGATGTTGTGATAGACGTAGTTGCTCACCACCGCGTCGAAGCTCTCGTCGGGGAAATCCAGGGCCGTGGCGTCTCCCCGCTCAAAGCGGACATTGCCCACGCCCTCCGCCTTGGCGTTGCGCTCACACAGAGGCTTGTTGAAGGAAGCGTATTCCTTGCCCCAGCGGTCGACGCCCAAGAAGCCGGCCTTGGGATTGCGCTTCGCACAGGCGATGGCAAGGGCGCCGCTGCCGCAGCCCACATCCAGCCCCTTTCCGCCCTCCGGAAGCCTCACCTGCTCTGCGATGCCCCGGATGATCTGCTTCGACATCTGCCGCGTGCCGTTATAGGAGAAGGCGCGGTACAGGAGGATCATCCATGCGGAAACGCCCAGGCCGGCGAGCGTTCCCAGAAGAAACACGAGGAACAGGACGGTCTTCAGCGTCCCGGACACGAGGCCGGTCAGGCCGAAAAGGATAAAGAGGATCAGGCACAGGGCGGTGATCAGCACGGCGGTCAGCACCATGCCCTTGGGCATCCAGTTTTTATAGTCGGGCTTCATGGGTTTCCTGCCTTTCGTAGTGGATTCTATTCGATGTGGTATTTCATGGACCGATCATCCTCATTTGCGGCCGAAAAGGCCCTTTTTGTCATAAGGGGCCGCTTCCACGGAGAGACAGGTGTACCCCGTGGCGTCGATGGCGGCTTTCAGCTGCGCTTCCGGGATTTTGTCTTCCGAGAGGAAGGATGCATCGCCCTTTCTGTGAGAGGCTGCGACCTTTTTTGCGCCGGGGAAAGCCTTGCGGATCGTATCGCAGATGTGCGCTTCGCACATGCCGCAGGACATCCCTTCGATCTTCAATGTCGTTTTGATCACTCTGGCGTTCCTCCTTTGGAATGTGACCTCTTTACTTGCGTTTGCAGCCGGCGATGAAGGTCAGGACAAAGCAGACCGCGGCCGCCCAGGCAAAGAACTTATGGTATTTCATCCTCGTTTTCCTCCAATAAATCCGTCAGACTGTGCATACTCAAAAGCAGGGTCGAAGCGTTGTGCATGAGAGCGCTCACGGCGGGCGGCAGGAGCCCGAAGGCCCCCAGCAGGATCAGAGCCCCGTTGAAGCCCATGACAAAGCGGTAATTCCGGTGGATGCGGCCCATGAGGGCGTCGGAAAGCCGCTTGAGCCATACCAGCTCATGCAGGTCCTCCGCCGCGATGGTCACATCCGCCACCTCCCGTGCGATGACCGCGCCGGAGCCCACGGCGATCCCCACGTCCGCCAGGGACAGGGCGGGGGTATCGTTGATGCCGTCCCCGATCATGAGCACCGTCCGGCCAGAAGCCTGCTCAGCGCGGATATAGTCGGCCTTGTCCTCCGGCAGCACCTCCGCCCGATAATCGTCGACGCCCAGCTCGGAGGCGATGGCCGCGGCTGTGCTGCGGCTGTCCCCCGTGAGCATCACCGCCTTGCCGATCCCGGCCTCGTGGAGGGCGGCCAGGGCGCTTTTCGCCTCCGGCCGCAGCGGGTCGGAAATGCCGATGGCGGCGGAAAGGACGCCGTCGATGGCAAGATAGAGCCAGGAGCAGGCCGGAGAGAGGGATGCAAACCGTTCCCGGTCCTCCGGCAGGATCGCCGCCGCTTCGTCCTCAAAGATGAAGTGGCTGCTGCCGATGGCGGCCCGTTTGCCGTCGATCTTCGTGGCGATGCCGTGGGCCACCACATACTCCACCTCGCTGTGCATCTCGCTGTGGTCCAGGCCACGTTCCTGAGCAGCGCGCACCACCGCGTTGGCCACGGAATGGGGGAAATGCTCCTCCAGACAGGCGGCGAAGCGCAGCATCTCCTTTTCGTCCTCCCCGTGGAAACTGACCACCTCCCGCAGGGTGGGGCAGGCGCGGGTGAGGGTGCCGGTCTTATCGAAGATGACCGTGTCCGCCTCGCTGACCTTCTCCATGAATTTGCCGCCCTTCACCGTGACCCGGTGCCGCCCGGCTTCCCGCATGGCGGACAGGACGCTGAGGGGCATGGAGAGCTTCAGGGCGCAGGAGAAGTCCACCATCAGCACGCTCACCGCCCGCGCGGTATTGCCCGTCAGCAGCCAGGTGAGGAGGCTGCCCCCCAGACACCAGGGCACCAGCTTGTCCGCCAGGCGGCCGGCCCGGCTTTCCACCCCGGATTTCAGCCGCTGGGAATCCTCGATCATGCGGACGATCCGGTCATAGCGGCTCTCCCCGCTGACGCCGGTCACCCGCAGGATACAGTTGCCCTCCTCCACCACGCTCCCGGCATAGACCGCCGCGCCGGGGCGTTTTGCCACGGGGACGCTCTCCCCCGTGAGGGAGGCCTGGTTCAGCATCACGTCCCCCGCCTCCAGGATGCCGTCCAGGGGCAGGACATGGCCCGTATGCACGATGATCCGGTCTCCGGGCGAGACCTGCCCCAGGGGCACGCTTTTCTGGTTTCCGTCTTCGTCCAGCAGCCAGACCTGATCCACCTGGAGGGCCATGCTTCGGGCCAGGTCGTCCACGGATTTCTTGTGGGTCCATTCGTCCAGGGTCTCTCCCAGCCGCAGCAGGAAGCCCACGGAGCCCGCCGTGGCGTAGTCCCCGGTGAGCAGGGATACGCCGATAGCCACCCCGTCCAGCACGTCCACGGTGAGCTTGCCCTTTACGGCAGTCTGCAAGGCCCGGAGGATGCGGGGAAGGGCCTGCCAAATGCTCAGCGCATGCCGCAGCGGCGCGGGAAGCAGCAGACGCCTGGCATAGTGCCGCACCGCCAGCATGACCAGCTTTTCCTTGTATTCCCGGTTCATGGCCCGGCTGCTGTGCGCCTCCGGCCCCAGACATTTCTCCGCTTTTTCCCATGAAAAGAGTGCGAGCGCGGCGCAAAGTGCGCTGCGGTCTCCCCGATAGAGAACGGTCACGCCGCAGGTGCGCTCATGGACCGTCACCTGCTCCACGCCCTCCTGCTCCCGGAGCCAGGCATCCAGCTGGTCGGCCTGCCGGAGGGTCATCTGCCGGAGCTCGGCGCGGAGGCGCATCCTGCCCGGGCTCTCATGGAGGATCCGGAACCTCATTGCCCGCTCACTTCGGTTTCGATGATCTCCGGCGCGGCTTCCTTTTCCCGCCTGACGTTGATCTCCTTCGCGTCGGCCAGGATATCGCTGCATCCCTCCTGCACCAGCTCCACATTCCGCATGACCTCGTCCTTCATGCGCAGAGCGGCGGCGGTCACCTGGGCGGCGGCCTTCTTCGGGTCCTT
>JAEEGK010027702.1_pt1 | contig 11421 bp, 8 predicted proteins | sample 8958771 | NCBI WGS metagenome assembly JAEEGK01 (sample SAMN16246547, study PRJNA631951) | gut metagenome | biome: gut microbiome; feature: rumen; material: SC-attached | host: Bos | place: Iran: Karaj | collected 2018-10 | reverse complement strand
GAAAATCACCTATCTGGGATATAAGACGCTGGTGCTGAATGCAGCAGGCAGCGACTTGGGCACAATCGCGCTGGAGCCCGAGGCGACTATGCTGGGCGAGGTCGTCGTCAAGGGCCAACGTCCTGCCTTCAAGTTGACGACCGAGGGCCTCAAGACCGAGGTGGAGAACACCCTGTTGAGCAAGGTGGGCACCGCCAAGGCCGTGCTTGAGAATCTGCCTGGTGTGCAGCGCAAAAAGGACGGACTGGAAGTCTTCGGCAAGGGCACGCCGCTCATCTATATCAACGGTCGCAAACTGCAAAATCCCACCGAGCTGGACCAAATCAGCAGCGAGGACATCAAGAGCGTGGAACTGATTACAAACCCCGGGGCGAAGTATGATGCTACAGTTAATGCCGTTATCCTCATCAAGACCAAGCGTCCGCAGGGCGAGGGCTTCAGTTTCAACAGCCAGGCGAGTTATTACGTGGGTGAGGGCCCCGACCTGGCGCTAGGTCTGAACTGGAACTACCGCCACAAGGGGCTTGATTTGTTCGGTAGTGTGTGGTATAACGATGACCAGTATATTCAGAACGATGACGTCATCCTTGACGTGAAGGGCGACACCGTGTGGCACATGGACCAATTGATGGATGTCAATGGCCACGATAACTCACTCTATGCTTCGATAGGCACCAACTACATCTTCAACGACAACCATTCGGCAGGATTCCGCTATGATACTAAGGCCTATTTCCTGGACCGCACCCGTGGCACATTTACTGCTGATGTGACTGCCAACGGCCAGTTCTATGACCATCTGGACAACGACATCTACGAATCCACCAAATTCAATATGCCCCACACGCTCAACATCTATTATAACGGCAAGATAGACGGCACATCGGTAGATTTCAACAGCGACTACGTCTTTCAAAAGGAACGCAAGCAGCAATTTAACGATGAGGTGTGCCAGGAGCAACAGAGTCGCACGGTGACCAGCCATAGTGTTGTGCGCAACCAGTTGTGTGCCACCAAACTCGTGCTCTCGTGGGACTTGTGGGGCGGCAATCTGCAGGTGGGCACCGAGTTTGACCACACTCGCCGCAACGACGAATACGTCAATCCAGAGCACATCGTACCCTCGTCCTTCACCGAGCAACGCGAGAACAATTATATCCTGTTCACCGAGTATGCCCGTCCTCTGCCTTTCGGCCAGATGATGCTTGGTCTGCGCAACGAGAATGTGACCACCAACTACTACAACCAGGGCGTGCGCATCGCCGAGCAGAGTCGTAATTACCACCATCTGTTCCCCAGCGTGGGATTGATGGCTGTAGCCGGACCGGTGCAGTTCATGGCAAACTACGCAGTGAAGATCAGGAGACCCTATTATCATGAACTGAGGAGCAGTGTGACCTATGCCAATCGTTTCACATGGGAGAGCGGCAACCCGATGCTCAAGCCTTCCATCCGGCACGATGCCTCGCTCATGGCCAAGTACCGCTGGGTGACCTTGATGCTGAACTATAAACACACCGATGACCACATCGTCAATGTGGGCCGTGAAGTGTTCGGCAACGAGTCTGTCACTTGGCTCTATCACGAGAATGTCGATAACGAGGATGCCATGATGCTGATGGTGACCCTCAGTCCGCTTTTCGGTCTCTATCAGCCCTCGCTCACGATGGGCATGATGAAAGAATGGATCAAGATACCGTCACCCAACGGTGTCATCAGCCCTGAGCGTCCCATTTGGATTGTAGAATTCAATAACAATTTTCGGTTGACACCCACGATCACCGCCAGTGCCAATTTCTCGTTTACCAGCAAGGGTGACCAGGAGAATGTGTCCCTGACCAAGGCCCTCAGCATACTTGACCTGAGCCTGACCAAGACTTTCCTGAACGATCGCTTGTCGGTAAAGATTGGGGGAACCAACCTGCTGAATTCGCAGCAGCATGTGTCGCTGCGCTTTGGCAAGCGCACGCTGTATCAGCAGAACCGTCGCGACACGCGCGAGGTGGAACTCACCGTGCGCTACAAGTTCAACGCAGCCCAGAGCAAATACAAGGGCACCGGCGCTGGCTACAGCGAGAAGGAACGCCTGGGGAATTAAATTCCTGACACCTCATTCCTCATTAAATAGAAAGCACCTGTTTCATTATGCTCTCACGTCGCGTGGCAGTAAACCTTGCACGCACGGCGTGAGTTTTTGTCTAGGGGAAAGGTTTTTTTGTCTATATTATTTGTTTGGGCCGAAGGTGTTGATTACCTTTGCGATACTCATTATAAAACCATTGCATCCATGACAGTTGATACTGAAAATGCCGAATCCAAGTCGCGCTACCTAGTATTGCACATCTTGTGTTGGGCGGTGCTCATCGTCACCCCGATGTTTTTCCACAGTTCAGGTGATGACTGGTTGGTGGTGTGGAACCGTTATATGCGTTGGCTGGGCAACCCGCTGGCCTATTTGCTGGTGTTTTATTTGAATTACTTGTGGCTGGTGCCTCGCTTCCTGCTCAAGAAAAACGACTGGAAGATGTTCTTGTTCATCAATCTGTTGGCACTCATCTGTGGCGTTTTTATGGTTGATGTGTGGCACTGGTGTGCAGTTCATTTGTTGCCCTCGTTGAATGACATTCCGTCGAGGAGACCCACGTTCAAGTTTCAACGCTATTTTTGGGCTGTGTTGACTTTGATATTGATAATCTCGTTGGCTGTCGCGGTGCGCATGATTCAGCGGTGGCAGCACATCGAGGAAGCGCGCAAGGAAGCTGAAACCGCCCGTGCCGAGGCCGAGTTGAGCAATCTGCGCAACCAGCTCAATCCTCATTTCCTGTTGAACACGCTGAACAACATCTATGCGCTCATCGCCTTTGATCAGGAGAAGGCTCAGACAGCGGTGGGCGAGCTGAGCAAATTGCTGCGGCATGTGTTGTACGAGAATCAGCAGGACTTTGTGCCCTTGTGTAAAGAGGCCGATTTCATGCGCAATTACATTGAGTTGATGAAAATCCGCTTGACCGATAACGTGAAAGTAACCACTAACATCAATGTGGCGCCTAATGACAGCACTCCTGTTGCTCCGCTCATTTTCATCTCGCTCATCGAGAATGCCTTCAAACACGGTATTTCGCCGCAAGGCAAGGGTGACATCAAGATAGACTTGTCACAAGCCGATGGAGAAATCGCCTGTGAAATACGCAACACCTGCTATCCCAAGCGCGAGAACGACAAGAGCGGTTCGGGCATCGGGCTGGAGCAGGTAAGCCGCAGGCTGGAACTCATGTATCCCGACCGCTATACCTGGGAGAAGGGTACCAGCGACGACGGCAAGCAGTATTTCTCTAGAATCACCATTAAGAAGGAAGAATCATGATACTCAAGTGTGCAATTGTTGACGACGAGCCGCTGGCCGTGAATCTGCTTGCGAGCTATGTGGAGAAAATACCGTTCCTGGAACTTTGCGGCAAGTACAATAATGCTACCGACGCCCTGCACGGCATCGGGGAGCAGCCTGTTGACCTGTTGTTCCTCGATATCCAGATGCCTGAGCTCAACGGACTGGAATTGAGTAAGATGATACCCGAGAATACCCGCATCGTGTTCACTACCGCCTTTGACCGATATGCCGTGGATGGCTTCCGTGTCAATGCGCTCGACTACCTGTTGAAGCCCATCAGCTATGCCGACTTCATGGAAGCCTGCAACAAGGCGCTGCAGTGGTTCCAGCTCCTGCAGCAGAGCGAGCAGCCTGCTGCTGCACCCCCTGCCGCTGCCGCCGAGGAGCCTCGCAGCATCTTCGTCAAGAGCGAGTACAAGCTCTTGCAGATCAACCTCGACGACATCCGCTACATCGAGGGTCTCAAGGACTATGTCAAAATTTATACTGAGCAGTCGCCGCATCCCATCCTGTCGCTCATGAACATGAAGGCCATCGAGCAGATGCTGCCCGCATCGCGCTTCATCAGGGTACACCGCTCCTTCATCGTCCAGAAAAGCAAAATCCGCGAGATCGAGCGCAACCGCATCGTCTTTGGCGATGTCTATATCCCCATTGGCGACAGCTACAAGCAAGCCTTCCAGGACTTTATCAACAACAAGTGACAGCTGGGTGCGTGCCGGTGAGCTGGCACGGTTTTTGTAAGCACAATCCACGCAAACAACTAACAACTAGGGACTAGAAACTAGAAACTAAAATGGAATTTCATCTGATTAGAAACGGAAAACAGGAAGGACCGTTTTCCGTAGAAGAATTGGCGCAGCAGGGGATTAACCCCGAAAGCGAAGTGTGGGCGCCCGGCATGGCCGACTGGATGCAGGCCGGTGACGTGCCCGAACTGACCGCCGTGCTGCAGCGTGCCGAGTTTGAGGCCTCGCAGCAGGCTGCCCGTGTTGCCGAGAACCAGGCGACTGTGGGTCAACCTTATGATCCCGTGGTGCCCCCGACTCAGGCACCGCCTCAAGTGCCTCCCCGCAGGCCCGCACAGGACGAGATGAAGAAGAAAAGCGGCTGCACGCCGTGGCTCATCGCTGCCCTGGTACTGGCCATCCTGTTTGCCACGATGGTATTCACTTGCCCCGACCGTCAAGCCCATGAGGCAGCCATTCAGGACGTCACCAAGGCTTGGGTCGATGACAAAGTGGACGAGAATCTGGGCAGCATCACCGGCGTTGGCGGTGTGTTTGGCGACCTCATCAACAAGGCCCTGAAGCAACTGACGGGCTTTGGCACCGACAAGGTCATCTCTAACTACCTCGATGTCAAGAACTACGTGGTTTGCTCGGTGGGCCGCATGAGTATCGGCGACAACGAGGAGAAAATGGTGTCGCTGGGAGCCTTCGGACATGTGTTCACCTTCGGCAAGGAGGATATTGAGAAAGCATGGACCCGTGCCATGGATGACTACGAGGCCAACCATCACATCACTCCGCCCCCTGCACCTGCACCCCAAAACGATGAGGACGCCGATGCACAGGACGAAGAAGACATGACCGATCCCCGCATGCTGCCCGACAGCGTGATGGGCATCGAAATTCCCGAGGGTATGGACTCCATGGTCAACCAGATGGCCAATGAGGCCATCCGCATGGCCAAGGAATGGGCTAAGCAGCAAATCGACAACCTGGGTAAATAAACCACAGGACACCACTACACAAACAAGGGCTTGCAACGATACTTGCAAGCCCTTGTTTGTAGTTGAAAGATGTTCGCCTTCTTGGTTAGCCGCCGCAGGCCTTGATTAAAAACATGAAGAACATGAAAATCAGTACCATGGTCAGGCAGCTCATCCTGCGCGGGCGAGGACCGGGACGCACGGGACCATTGCCCTGGCTGGCGGTTTGCGGTTCCCTGTAGCTGTAAATGCTGCGGTGAGGAATGAGAATCTGGCGGGGGCCGCCGTTGTTGTAGGGCCCGATGGCACCTGCAGCCTCAAGCTGGCGGATGAGTTCGGCAGCCCGCTCGTTGCTGATCTGGAAATGGTCGCGCAGCATCATGGGCGTGATGGCCGTGCAGGTCATCAGGAATTGTATCGCATCGTTGTAGAGCGGATCACTGTTGGGCAGGGGTGGCGGCAGCACGGTCACGTCTTCGGGCGCGGTATCCACAGCGGTGGTCGATGGCGCCGACGAGTCGAAGCTGGTGCCGCAGTTGGGGCAGAAGTGGGCCGCCGTGCTGGCCTCGTGGCCACATGTGGGACAACAGATGGTCTTGGACGGCTCGACGCTCGTGTCGAGGTTGAGCGAGTCGTGAGGGATATAGGCATAATCGCCCACAATGTGCAATTCGCTCAAGCATTGGGGGCAGATGACCTTATATTCACTGTTGATGAGCACCTCGGTGCTCAAGTCCATCTTCTTACCGCATTTGGGACAGGTATAGTTCATATTGCTGTTCTTGTTTTGTCACAAAGGTAGTGTAATTAAGCCCAAATCATGCAAAAACCATGCCTAATTATCATGAAAAGGCCTTGCGTGTCCTGGCATAATGATGCTATTTTTAAGTTTTTTAAGAAAAATGCTTGTATTTTTTAATTTTATCAGTATTTTTGCAATCAGTTTGATGAAAACTAGTGATGGTAAGCATATAACATTTAATGATTTTATAAACCTTTTAAACAACATGTTATGAGCAAGAAATTACTGACATTAATGATTGGGCTTGCCATTTCCCTGACGGGAAGTGTGTGGGCTCAGGACACCGAGGAAGAAGAGGTGACCTACAATCAGTATGGTGTTCGTGTCGATCGTGAGGCGCTCCACGCCGAGCAGCGCAACAACATCCTGGTGCTGGAATCCAAGAGCAAGAAGTACAAGGTGTGGTTTGATAACCGTGTTCAGGTGGACGGTGCCACTTTCTTCGGCAAGAACCACTCGGACTACAATCCCATTGGCAACGGTGTGTCCATCAGGCGTGCGCGTTTTGCCGTCAAGGCCCAAGTGACGCCCGACTGGTATGGTGAGATTGATATGGACATGGCCGACGGCGTGTTTGAGCTCAAGGACGCTATCATCGAGTATGACGGTCTGGAGCACTTTGCCTTCAAGGCAGGTAACTTCAAGGAGGACTTCTCGATGGAGCAGACCACGACATCGCGCTATCTGACCTTCATGGAACGCCCCATGTTGTGTAAGGCATTGGTGCCCTCGCGTCACATCGGTATCCAGGGCGAGTACCTGCTCGACCACTTCAGGGCATCACTGGGTATGTTCTTCCAGACGGTTGCCGGCTCGGAAGAGGTTACCAACGTCCAGGACAACAACAAGGACTTTGGCCGCAGCCAGGGTTACTCGTTCACCGGTAAGGTGGGTTACATGCCCTACAGCAAGGACCGCTATTGGGGTCTGTATCTGGGTGGTAAGGGTTCATACCGCACACCCAAGACCGACATGGCCACCAATGAGTATGGCGGCGTTCGCTACAGCACGCGCAATGCCACGAGCATCAACCGCAAGAAATACCTCGACACCGACGTGATTCCCGATGTGGATCATGAGTGGCTCTATGGTCTCGAAGGCGCTGCCTATTATGGTCCTGCCCGCATCCAGAGCGAGTGGGTTGGCAGCCATGTGAGCGCTGCGAAGAACAGCTACAACTTTGGTGGTTGGTATGTTGCTGCTACCTACCTGCTGCTGGGTGGCCAGCAGCGCTTCAACGTTGCCGAGGGCGAGTTCACACAGCCCTCGACGGGCCGCAAGTGGGGCGACGTTGAGCTGGCTCTGCGCTATGACTATCTGGACCTGAATAACGGCGACATCTACGGTGGTTCGGGTGAGAACTACACCGCCGGCGTGAATTTCTACCTGGGCAACTCGGTCAAGATTGTCCTGAACTACCAGTACAGCAACAATGATCGCTATGCCAACGGCAAGGGCAAACTCTTCATCGGCCACGATGCCAACGGCGCTCCCACTACCGACTATACCAAGGCTGTTGAGGGCAAGGGCAAAGGCGGTGTGAGCTACCACATGCTGGGCCTGCGTTTCGAGATTGACTTCTAATGGACAACCACTTAAAGATTATTACGACAATGAAAAAGATACAATTAGCATTCATGCTGCTGGCCGTTGTATTGCTGGCATCGTGTGTAAAAGATAACGTGTATGAAGGCCCGTCCAAAATCGAAGCCGTTACCATGTCGCCCGAGGCACCTACCTCGTTTGACGATATTGTGGTTACTGTAACCGTTTCTGGCCTTCAGGCAGTAAAAACCGCCACGCTGAATTATAAAGCCGGCGCAACGTCGGGTAGCCTGCCCATGGCCGGCAACGGCAATACCTATACAGCCACTATTCCCGCCCAGCCCGATGGTACCAAGGTGACCTATACCGTGGCCGTTGAGAATGAGGCCGGTTTCATCACCATATCTCCCGAGAAGGAATTTACGGTGGGTGACAAACCTTCAGACTTCACCAAGCTGGTACTCAACGAGCTTTATGGTGCTGCCGACAACGATGCCGACAAGTTCATCGAGCTCTATAACAACGGCGACGACCCCATCAAGCTGAAGGATGTCGTTATCAAGAAGGATGAGGAAGAGACCTGGAAAGGCCTGGAAGGCGAAGTCATCATGGGTCACAGCTTCTTCACCATCGTGGGTGCCAAGGGAACCACCCCGCGCGGCTTCTCCAGTGGTTTCTCCAGCAAGAAGAGCGTTCTGGTTGAGATTTATGATCCCAACAACAACCTGGTAGACAGGTTCCAGCGCGGCGAGAAGGAAGACGCTTGGGGCAACCAGTCACTGGCCAAGGTATCTGGCTCATGGAGCCGCTGTCCCAACGGCACGGGTAAGTTCATGATTACCGACACGCCCACCCTGGGTGCAAAGAATCCCGACACGGGTACCGAGGATCCCACTGTAGTACAGTAATTCAAGTTTCACATGGGTGAAACTTGAAGTTTAGAGTTTAGAGTTTAGAGTTTAGGGTTTAGAGACTCTCTCCACCTTTGGCATCTATCTGCCCTAAACAACGAGAAGTAATTACTTAACCATAAATCACTTAATCAAACCAAGAAAACAAAATGGCAAAAGAAGAATTGAAGATTGGTGAAATCTCAAAGCCCCGCTTTGAGTTCCGCAGTTTCGGACGTTGTTTCTGCGAGGCCAGCAAGCGTATGGCCCGCCTGAGTGTTCCCGTGCCCGAGAAGGTGTGGGAGCGCCACAGCACCGAGACCTATATCGTGAGCCGCACCAATGATGTGAACAACACCAAGATACGCAACGGCAAGATGGACATCAAGACCTATGTCCAGACGGTCGATGGCTTGGAGCAGTGGAACCCTCTGATGAAGGGGGAGTTCCCCATCGCTGCCCAGGTGCTGCGCGACGAGGTGTTCCCCGCCTTCAAGGTGGACGTAATGCCCGAACTCACGAAGGACACCTATACACTTGAAGAGTTCCTGGCCATGATTGATGCCCACCCCGACCTGCAGGCCGTGAGTGTGGAGAAAATCCGCTTTGGCTACATGGTCAACGACACCATCTGCGAGACGGGTGACGTCTATATCAACGGTGCTCTGGTCAAAACCATCAACTCAGAGTCCACCGAGGTCGAGGACATCAAGAAGACCCTGGCCGACGTGGGGCTGGAGGGCGTTGAGAACATCAACTACCTGCAGGCCATCAAGCGTGTGATTGGTATGATTAACAAACCCTTAGCAAACTAAACGGATATGGCAAAAGAGATTGAAAGAAAATTTCTGGTGAAGGGTGATTTCAAGAGCGAGGCCTTCAAGGCCACCCGCATCACCCAGGGTTACCTGAGCTCGGTTCCCGAGCGCACGGTGCGTGTCCGCATCAAGGGCGACAAGGGTTTCATCACCATCAAGGGCATCGGCAACGCCAGTGGCGCCAGCCGCTATGAGTGGGAGAAGGAGATTCCCGTCGATGAGGTGAAGGAGCTGCTGCTCATCTGCGAGCCCGGCGTGATCGACAAGACCCGCTATCTGGTCAAGGCTGGTGAATTCACCTTCGAGGTGGACGAGTTCTACGGCGACAACGAGGGCCTCACGATGGCCGAGGTCGAGCTGCCCGACGAGAACGCCGCCTTTGAGCGCCCCGACTGGTTGGGCGAGGAGGTCACCGGTGACCCGCGCTATTACAATTCCATGCTCATGAAGAATCCCTTCAAGAACTGGAAATAACCGTTTGACAATTTTATTGTAATTCACACTGGTGGCGTGCGACGGCACGTCGTGCGCCACCTCTTTTCTTTAAGACTGAATAACCAAAATGGCTGAGGAGCGAATCGACCAGCAACAGGCTTTTGACCCGCTGGACATGAACAACTACCGGATTGAGAAGCTGCCCAAGATGCAGAAATCCGGCTTTGAAAAGATACTACAACGCATTGGTGCGCCGCTGGCAATACTGGCGTTCATCGTCATCTATTGGCTGGCGGACATCCCGTTCATCAACCGCATTGACACCAATAGCGAGACCACCACGCTCACCGAGTCGGCCATGAAGCGTTATGACCAAATCGAGACGGCTGGGCTCAAGGAGTTCAAGACTCCTGAAGGCGAGCAGATTAAGGCCGATGACCTTACCGAGCAACAGCAGGCCCAGCTCACCGATGCCACGCACAAGAAGTTTGTGCGCATCAACTATGCCATGCTGGCCATCTTTGTGGCGGCGATCATCCTGTGGATCAGTGAGGCGATTCCCAACTACCTCACGTCGCTCATCGTTATCCTGTCCATTGTGCTGACGGGCATCACCACCGACAAGACGGCCTATGCCCAGTTGGGTCACCCGGTGATGTGGCTCAATATCCTGTCGTTCATCTTGGCCAGCATGCTGGTCAAGACCCAGGTGGCCAAGCGTTTTGCCATCTGGTTTGTGCTCAAGTTCGGCAAGAACGCCAGCGGCATCATGATCAGTTTCATTGTCATCAACCTGGTGCTGTCGGCCTTCATTTCGGCCACGACGGCCAAGGCGGCCATCCTGTTGCCCATCTTCATGGTCATCGCGGCCATCTATGGCGCCACGGGTGGCAAGAACCGCAACAACTTTGGCCGCAACCTGATCCTTCAGAACCTGTTCCAGATCAATCTGGGCGCCAACGCCTTCCTGACCGGATCGGGCGCCACCCTGCTGGCGGGTTCGATTATCGCCGGCGCGATGGGGTGGGGCGCATTCAGCTATCAGGATTGGTTCAAGGCCGCTTTCCCGATGAATGTGCTGCTGATTTTCATTGCCTGGTTTGTAGGCTCCAAGATATTCTTCCCGCTCAAGAAGGAAGAACGGGTGCCGCAGATTGCCGGCGGCATGGACCGCTTGCGCGACGAGCTCAAGAAATTGGGCAAAATGAAGCCCGAGGAGTATAAGGCCATCGCCATCTTTGTGATTGTGCTGCTGCTGTGGGCTACCGACAAGCAGCACGGCATCAACCAGACCGCAGTGGCATTTATGGGCGCTGTGGTGGCTTTGCTGCCCGGCATTGGCGTGGTCAAGTGGAACGATGTGGACATCCCCTGGCACCTGTTGCTGTTCTCGGCCGGCGCCTATACCCTGGGAGCGGGCCTGGATGCCACGGGCTTGCCCGGCACGCTGGTTGACGCCTTGTTTGCGGGTTTGGGCATTACCCAGTCCACCCCGTTCTGGACCATTTACCTGATTCTCACGGCAGGCATCCTCTTGTTCTCACTCATTTTCCAGTCCAAGACGATGCTCACGCTCATCTTCATCCCCATCGCCATCGGTGTGGCGCAAAAGAACGGCTATCCCATCATGAGCCTGGCCTTCCCCGTGGCGTTGCTGGTGGGACACGTTTATGTGCTGCCCTTTAACAGCAAGCCGGCGGCATTGCTCTACACGACCAACCATTACAGCTGGAGCGATACTTTCAAGTTCGGTATCACGATGATGTTCATCAGCTGGCTGATGATTATCCTGTGGGGAGAGACGGTGCTGCGCTGGTTCGGCTACACCA
>JAEEGK010027699.1_pt1 | contig 11422 bp, 10 predicted proteins | sample 8958771 | NCBI WGS metagenome assembly JAEEGK01 (sample SAMN16246547, study PRJNA631951) | gut metagenome | biome: gut microbiome; feature: rumen; material: SC-attached | host: Bos | place: Iran: Karaj | collected 2018-10 | reverse complement strand
TGAGCGGCACCCTTGGCCAGGGGAAGGAAGGCATCCTGGTGCTGGACAAGACTCCGTTCTACGGAGAAAAGGGCGGCCAGAGCGCCGATATCGGCGTGATCGAGCTGGCCGACGGCAGCGTTTTCGAAGTGACCAACGTCCTCATCAGCAAGGGCGACAAGTATCTGCACCACGGCGTATGCCGCAAGGGCGCTTTCCATACGGAGGACAGCGTCACAGCCAAGGTGGACGTCCTCTACCGTCAGGCCATCATGCGCGCCCACAGCGCTACCCATCTGCTCCAGGCGGCCCTGCGGAAGGTGCTGGGCGACCATGTGCAGCAGGCCGGTTCTCTCGTCATGGCAGACCAGCTGCGTTTCGATTTCACCCACTACGAGGCCATTACCGACGAACAGCTCCGGCAGGTGGAAGCTCTGGTCAATGAAGAAGTGCTGGATGATCTTCCCGTCACCGTGAAGGAAATGCCCATCGACGAAGCCCGCAAGGAAGGGGCCATGGCTCTCTTCGGGGAGAAGTACGGCGAGGTGGTCCGGGTCGTCACCATGGGCGACGTCTCCAAGGAATTCTGCGGCGGTACTCATCTGAGCAATACCGCCCGGGTCGGTTCCTTCCATATCCTCTCCGAGTTCTCCGTGGCCGCCGGCGTCCGCCGTATCGAGGCCATCACCGGAAAGCGCTGCCTGGAAAGCCTGGTTTCTGCGGACAGGCTGGAGAAAGAGGTCGCGGAGACGCTGAAGACCTCTCCCGCGGAGCTGCGCAATCGTGCCGCCGCAGTTATGGCCGAGCTCAAGGAGAGCCACAAGACAAATGAAAAGCTGCAGGATCAGCTCATCCGCGCGGAGATCGGCGAACTGCTGAGCGGCGCAAAGCTGGTGGGAAGCTTCCGCGTTGCCGCCGTAAATGCAGGCAGCGTGAGCGCGGATTGGCTCCGCAGCGCCGGAGACCGCATCCGGGAGAAGGACGATCGGGCCGTAGTGGTGCTTGCCGGCATCAACGGCGAAAAGATCACCTTCCAGGCAGTCTGCGGCAAGGAAGCGGTGGCCGCAGGCATCAAGGCCGGGGATATCATCCGCAGTGTTACGAAGATCGCCGGCGGCAGCGGCGGCGGCAAGCCCGACAGCGCTATGGGCGGCGGCCGTGACCTGAGCAAGCTGCAGGAAGCGCTGGACAGCGTGGAAGCTTTCGTGGCTTCGAAGCTGTAAGAGGAAAGGAAAGAATATGAAGGATTGCCTGTTCTGCAAGATCGCAGCGGGGGAGATCCCCTCCGACTGCCTGTACCAGGATGAGCTTGTCTATGCGTTCAAGGATATCGCTCCCCAGGCGCCGGTCCATTTTCTGGTGATCCCCAAGGAACACATTGAATCAGCCGCCGAGATCGACGGGAAGAACGCTTCCGTCGTGGCCCATGCCTTTGAAGTGATCGCCCGTCTGGCGAAGGAGCAGGGGCTGGATGGCTTCCGAGTGGTTTCCAACGTGGGGGAGAGCGCCGGCCAGACGGTGAAGCATCTGCATTTCCATGTCCTCAGCGGGCGGGATATGACCTGGCCGCCGGGCTGATCTGACGATGAATTGAAGAAAGGGGCCGCAGCCGTGAGAAGACTTGCCGTTTTCGCATATTCTTTTTCGGCGGCGGCCTTCCTTTTGGTGTTCCTGCGTCCCGCCATGCCGGTGCTGATGGCATCCGGAGGCCTGCTGCTGGCGCTTGGCCTGTGGGCGATTTCGCGGCAGAAACGAAAACAGCTGTTCCGTTTCCTGGGATGCCTGCTGCCCGGGCTTGCGCTGGCCTGCTTCTGTTTTGCTCTGTGGAACCATTGCTTCCTCCGCCCGGCGGAACAGCTCGTATCGGAAAACCGACATGTGGAAGCGACCGTGCTGGATTACCCGCTGCCTGCCGCCTATGGCGAGAGTCTGACGGTGCGGATCGGGAGGGTGAAGTGCCGCCTCTATCTGGACGACGCTTCCGGGCTGGAACCCGGCCAGCGGATCTCCTTCGATGCGAAGCTGCTTTTGACGGAGGAGAGGACGGGCGAAGATTACTTCCTGTCCGCAGGGATCCCCCTGTTCGCGTATGGAAAGGGCAGCGCGGAGTTCCTTGGATCGGCAGGAAACTCATGGCTGTATCTTCCGGCGAAGCTCGGCAAAGCCCTGCGAGACAATCTGCAAGCCGCCTTTGACGGGAAGACCGCGCCTTTTCTGACTGCCATTCTAACCGGAGAACGAAGCGCGCTCAAGGCGGACGGATTCTTTTATTCCATGATGCGGGAGGCGGGCGTTCTCCACTGCATCGCCGTTTCCGGCATGCATTTGTCCTTCCTGGTATCTTTCCTGGCGGTCATCCTAGGCAGAGGAAAGCTCAGCAGCATACTTTGCATTCCCGTGATCGTGCTTTTCATGGCGGTAACAGGCTTCAGCCCCTCCGTCGTCCGGGCAGGCGTCATGCAGCTGGCTCTCTCCGGCGCTGTCATTCTGGATCGGGAGTATGATAATCATACTGCGCTGGCTGCGGCTTTGGCTGTTCTGACGGCGCTGAATCCCTATTCCAGTCACAATGTGGGCTTGATCCTCAGCTTCCTGGCTACCCTTGGCATCCTCCTGTTCTACGATCGCTTCTTTCGGAGCCTGTTTCCCGTGGGTAAGGAAAGGGAAAAGACGTTTTTCGGCAGGCTCCTGCGCTATATCCGAAGCTCTCTTGCCGTCAGCCTCAGCGCGGCGATCCTGACGCTGCCGGTTTCCGCCGTCTGTTTCGGTCAGATCCCCCTGCTGGGACCGCTGTCCAATCTGCTCATTCTGTGGGCAGTGACGCTGTGCTTCGGTTTTGCGCTGATCGCCGCCTTGCTTGGCTTCCTTTGGATGCCTGCGGCGGTGGTCGTCGGCTGGCCGGCAAGGCTGCTTGTGCGGTATATCCGGCTGGTCGTGACCTGGATCGGGCGCCTCCCTTTTGCCTCTCTTTATCCGCAGAACGATATGATCGCCCTCTGGCTGGTATGTCTTTATCTGCTGATGGCTGCATTTCGCTTTCTGCCGGGTATCCGAAGACGATTCCTGGGCTTTTCTCTGGCAGCCGCAGCCGCTCTCATATTCAGCTGCGCCGCAGGCTGCGCACTGTGGCGGCAGGATGCTCTGGACACGGCGGTACTGGATGTAGGACAGGGCCAGTGCGTGGTGCTGATGGGAAGGGATTTCACTCTGGTGGCGGACTGCGGCAGCACGAACGCGTCGGAGGACCCGGGAGATACGGCGGCACGCTATCTGCTGAGCAGAGGCCGAAGCAGGGTGGATGCGCTGATCCTCTCCCACTATCACGCGGACCATATGAACGGCGTGCCGGAGCTCCTGCGCCGGATGCATGTTGCGCTGCTTCTGGCGCCGCCGCCGGAGAGTGAGGAAGCCCAAGCGCTCCTGGCTCAGGCAGAGGAAGCAGGCGCACAGATCGTGATCGTATCCGAAGAGGTGAAGGAATTCAGCTTCGGCGCACTCCGGGCCGTGATCGTCCCGCCGCTCGGGAATGTGGGGGACAATGAGGAATGCCTTTGTTCACTGCTGCAGGTAGAGGATTACGAGGTCCTTCTCACCGGGGATGCCTCCAAGGCCACGGAACTGCGGCTTTTGGAGCGGCTGCCTATGCCGGATACGGAGCTGCTGATCGCCGGACATCACGGTTCGGCCAACTCCTGTTCCGACGCTTTGCTGAAGGCTGCCGCACCGGATGTGGCGGTGGTCTCCGTTGGCCGCAACAGTTACGGGCTCCCATCGGAAGAGGCTTTGGCACGGATCGCTGCCGCCAGCGCGGTCATTTACCGGACGGACCGGGCGGGGACCGTGGAGATTTGTTATCAGGGAAGGAAAGGTACGGAAGCAGATGAGTGAGATCAAAGCGGATGCGCTGCGCAGGCAGATCAAGAGCGCCAATCTGGCTCGCTGTTATCTGCTTTACGGGAGCGAGCATTATCTTCAGGACTACTATGCCAGAGAACTGCGGAAAGCCGTCTTGGGCGGGGAAGACGACCCATTCAATCTGCGGCAGCTGGACGGGCGAAACCTGGATCTGCGCGCTTTGGCGGATGCGGTAGACGCTTATCCCTCCTTCGCGGAGAAGACGCTGGTCGAGGTCCGGGATTTCAATTTCTATCAGACGTCGAAGAAAAAAGAGGAAGAGGATCCGGAAGAGGAAAAGGAGCAGCCTGAGCAGGGAGAGATCAAAGAGCTTATCGCCATCCTGAGCGATCTGCCCGAGTACTGCTGTCTTGTGTTCCTCTATGAAACGCTGGATTTCAAGCCGGACAAGCGCAGAAAAAAGATCTGGGACCAGCTGAATAAGCTGATCACACTGGTGGAATTCCCCCTGCAGGGACAGCGGGAACTGGTCCGATGGATCCAGAAGCATTTTGCTGCCCGGGACAGAGAGATCAGCGAAGAGGATGCATCCTACATGCTGTTCCTCTGCGGCAGCCAGATGGAGAACCTCAGCAATGAGATCGGCAAGGTGGCCGTTTACGCCCGGGAAAAACAGGTGCGCCGGGAAGACATCGACGCGGTAGTCGTTCCCGTGTTCGAAGCACAGGTTTTCAAGATGACGGACGCCCTGGCGGCAAAGGAATTTGACCGGGCGGCGGAGCTGATGTACCATCTCTTCCAGCTCAACATGGAACCCATCGCCATCAACGCCATCATCGGAGGTCAGCTTCGCAAGCTCTATACGGCCTTCCTAGTGAAGAAAGCGGGCGGCAATTCCGCTGTACTGTCAAAGCTGCTGGGGACGTCGGAGTATATTTCCGGTCTGAATCTCCGTATCTGCTCCTCCTTCCCGGAATCCTGGTATCTCAGGATGATCCGTCTCAGCGCAGAGACCGACTTTCGCATGAAAAGCAGCCAGGGGGACCCGGAGGACCTGATCCGCAGTCTGTTCGTCACCATGGCGGCGGAAGCATGAAGCCGCGGATCCGTGAAGCCCTGGTGGTGGAAGGGCGATACGATAAAAACAGCCTGCTGCAGGTCGTCGATGGCGTGATCCTGGAGACCGGTGGCTTCCGCGTCTTCAAGGACAGGGAACTGAAAGCCCTGCTGCGCTTCTACGCGGAAACGAGAGGTATCATCATCCTCACGGACAGCGACAGCGGGGGATTCCTGATCCGGAATCATCTGCGGGGCGTCATACCGGGGGATAGGGTCAAGCATGCCTATATCCCGGATATCCGTGGGAAGGAAAAGCGGAAAGCCCAGCCCTCCAAAGAAGGAAAGCTGGGCGTCGAGGGAATGCCGCCGGAGCTGCTGCTGACTGCGCTTCGAAGGGCCGGGGCTACCTTCGAGGGAGAAGAAGCGGCGGACCGCAGCGGCAAGACCCTCACGAAAGCGGATTTTTACGGGATGGGCCTCAGCGGCAAGGCCGGAAGCACGGAAAAAAGAAAGGCCCTGGCGCTGCATCTGGGCTTTCCCGAGCATATGACCGCCGACGCGCTTCTGGATGCGGTGAACACGATGCTCGTTTCCGGGCGGTTAGAGGAGTCTTTCTTCGATGCATACCGCGCCGATCACACCGATCAGCAGGATGGCTGAGGCATTTTGCATCAGTTCGGAAGCCAGACGGTATGCGGCGTATGTATAGGGACCGAGGGGCAAAGCCCCTTCCAGCAAATAAAGCGCGCCCAGCAGCAAAATGCAGGCCCAGATCAAACTTAGCTTTTGGATTCGGTAAGCAGCAGGGCACATCTGCTTTGCCCTGCGCAGGATCTTTCGGATCGGCATGACGCATCCCTCCCCATATCAGAGTAACAGGGAAGATAGACGGATTTCAAGGCGAAATACCTGGAAATATGAAGTTTTACTTTACTAACTGAAAAGGTATGATGTATACTAATCCAGTTATGAAAGGGAGGTAGAGCCAATGCGCTGTCCGTATTGCAGCTACAGTGAAAGCAAGGTCATCGATTCCAGGCCCGCCGAGGAAGGGACCACCATCCGCCGCCGTCGGGAGTGCCTCAGCTGCGGCAAGCGATTCACCACCTATGAGATCATGGAGCGTCTTCCGTTGCTGGTGATCAAGCGGGATGGGAGCCGCCAGAGCTTCGACCGGATGAAGGTCATCGGCGGGATGGTGAAGGCCTGCGAAAAGCGGCCTGTGCCCGTGGACCAGATCGAGCGGGTAGCAGACGAGATCGAACAAGAGCTGCAGAGCTCTCTGGAGCGGGAGGTCTCCAGCGCGCAGATCGGCGAAATGATCATGGATCGGCTGAAGGATCTGGATCAGGTGGCCTATGTGCGTTTTGCCTCCGTATACCGGCAATTCAAGGATATCAACACCTTCCTGGATGAACTGAATAAGCTGTTGAAGGAATCCAACTGATCAGAAGATGCTCCCGGCGCTCAGCTTTTCCATTTCCCTGAGACTGCGCAGTCCTGTCCGAAGGCGCAGATAGGCGGCGAAGACGTCGGATCCGTCTCCGGAGGCGACGGCGGCACGATAATCGCAGAATGCCGCCGTGAGAGCGTCGATGTCCGTGTGCCGGATGAAGATATGGGTATAGCGGTCGGCGCTCAGCCACAGTCTTTCCGCTTCCTTGCCATTCTCCTCCGCCGATAAGCGGTCCCCCGCATGAAAGGATGCGTATGCTTCCTCCACCAGGGCATTCAGCTCAGCGGTCAGACCGTTCAGCCTTCGCTGGTTCCAGACGTTCCCAGCCAGGATGATAAGCAGCAGGGCCAGAGCCACGATCTCCTTCTTCATTGTTCATCCTTTTCCTGCAGGAAGATCCTTCCCAGCGCATCCATGTTCATATAACTGATTTGCCGAGGGGAAGTATAACCGCGGGAGCGCAGTTCTTTCAGCAGCCATTTTTCATCCTTTCGGAGCAGAGGAAGATTCTTCATGTTGATCACGCCGTCGCTGATGAGCGTGACGGGAAGCCCCCCGTCCGGGACCTCCAGGCCCATCTGCTTCGGCGTAACCGCCTGATTGGCTGTGTTCAGCAGCACATTCAGCGTGCCGTCTGTCTCCAGCACGGCGCAGCGGACCGTGCTCAGATCGGTCACACCTTTGCCCCGGAGCTCCTCGCAGAGCTCATCCAGAGAAAAGCGGTTCCGCCGCAGCTCTTCCAGCCGGATCCTTCCGTCCTGCATGAGGATGCTGGGCTTTCCGAAGCAGAGCGCGCGCAAACGGCTGCTTTTCAGGCACAGCCAGGAGATCAGCAGCTCGCAGCTCAGCAGGATCGCGATGGGCAGCAGCCCGTTGAGCAGAGGGATCCCGATATCCTGGAGGGGGTGGGCGGCCATATCCGTAATGAGGACCGCCACCACCAGTTCGCTGGGCTCCAGCTGGCCGAGCTGCCGCTTGCCCATGAGGCGCATGGCGGCGTAGATGCTGAGAAACACGATGAGCGTGCGCACGGTGATCACAGCCATATCTGCACCTTCCTTCGTTTTCATTATTCCGATCCTTTTGGGGTTTATGATTGACATTTGATGGAAAGAGGTTTGTTCTATGTCCAAATATTTCGGCACCGACGGCTTCCGGGGCGAAGCCAATGTGGATCTCAATATCGAACATGCGGTCAAGATCGGGCGGTTCCTCGGCTGGTATTACAGCCAGGATCGTAAGGGACGCATCGTTTTGGGAAAGGATACCCGCCGCTCCAGCTATATGTTTGAGGACGCCATCTGCGCGGGGCTCACAGCCTCCGGCGCGGACGTCTATCTGCTCCATGTGACCACGACCCCCAGCGTCTCCTACATCGCCAATACGGAGAAATTCGACTGCGGGATCATGATCTCCGCAAGCCACAATCCCTTCCAGGACAACGGCATCAAGCTCATCAACGGCGACGGGGAGAAGATGGAGGATGAAGTGATCGACCTGGTGGAGAAGTATCTGGACGGGGAGCCGGCTAACCTGCCCTATGCCACCGGCGATAAGATCGGCGCGGTCATTGATTATTCTGCGGGCCGCAACCGCTACATTGGGCATCTGATCAGTCTGGCAACCAGCTCCTACCGGAATATGCGGATCGGCCTGGACTGCTCCAACGGCTCTACCTGGCAGATGGCCAAGAATATTTTCGAGACCCTGGGAGCGGAGACCTGTGTGACCGCCAACCATCCCGACGGTCTCAATGTGAACCTGGGCTGCGGCTCGACGCACATCGAGAATCTGCAGCGCCTGGTGAGAGAAAACCACCTGGATATCGGATTCGCCTTTGACGGAGATGCGGACCGCTGCCTGGCCGTAGACGAACACGGCAATGTGGTGGACGGGGATATGATCATGTATCTCTGCGCCCGCTACATGCAGACCCGGGGCATCTTGGGGGACAGCAAGGTTGTCACCACCATCATGTCAAACTTCGGCCTCTACAAGGCTCTGGACAGGCTGGGCATCGGCTATGAAAAGACCGCCGTGGGAGATAAATACGTCTATGAGAATATGAAGGCCAACGGCCATCTCATCGGCGGCGAACAGTCCGGTCATATCATCTTCACCCAGCATGCCCACACCGGCGACGGGCTGCTGACAGCCATCAAGGTGATGCAGGCGGTCATGGATGTGAAGAAGTCCCTCAGCGAGCTGGTGGAGGATATCACCATCTACCCTCAGGTGCTGAAAAACGCGAAGGTCACGGATAAGGATACGGCGTTGAACGATCCGGATGTTCAGGCGGAGATCAGCGCCGTTACGGAGCGCCTTGGCAGCGACGGACGCATCCTGGTCCGCAAGAGCGGCACGGAGCCGGTCCTGCGGGTGATGGTGGAAGCCGGCGATATGGAAACCTGTGAGAAGAATGTGGATGCGGTCCTGAAGGTCATGGAGAAAAAGGGCCTGCTGCTGGGTATCAAGTGAGGGAGGAACGGACATGCTGAAAACCGCTGAACTGCTGGACCTGAGCAAGACCATCGCATCCCCTCTGCTGGAAGGGAAGACCTATCCCTGGGAAGCCTTGGAGGGTATCGCCGATTTTATCCGCGCCCTGGGTCCCACGCTGCCTGCCGATAAATTCGATCATCCTTCCGAGGATGTGTGGATCGCCAAGGACGCCAAGATCTTCGCCACTGCCTACATCGGCGCTCCCTGCATCATCGACGAAGGGGCGGAAGTGCGCCAGTGCGCCTTTATCCGCGGAAGCGCCATCGTCGGCAAAAAAGCCGTAGTGGGCAACTCCACGGAGCTGAAGAACGTGGTGCTGTTCGACGAAGTGCAGGTGCCGCACTACAATTATGTGGGCGATTCCATCCTGGGCTACAAGGCCCACATGGGCGCAGGCTCCATCACCTCCAATGTAAAGAGCGACAAGCTCCCGGTGGTGATCCACAATGGAGCGGAGCAGATCCCCACCGGAAGAAAGAAGGTCGGGGCCATCCTGGGAGACCATGTGGAGGTGGGCTGCAATACAGTCCTGAATCCCGGCACCGTGATCGGGCGGGAGAGCAGGGTCTATCCTACCTCCTGCGTCCGGGGCGTCGTCCCGGAAAAGAGCATCTACAAGGCGGAAGGGAAGATCGTTCCCCAGAGATAAATGCGTTTGCCCCAAGTGATAAAGAACAGATGAGAGGACTTCGAAGATGAAGCTGAAAAATGCGATGATCCTGCTGCTGGCAGCCGCCATGCTGCTGTCCTGCGGCTGCACGATCGTGGAAAAACCGGGCCCGACTGCGCCTGCGATCTCCGTGCAGGAGACCCCTGCGCCTGCCGAAACGCCGACGCCTACGCCTCAGCCGACGCCCCAGCCCACACCGGAACCGACGCCGGAGCCTACCCCTGAGCCCACCCCGGAACCGACGCCGGAGCCTACCCCTGAGCCCACCCCGGAACCGACGGAGGAGCCGTATGAGTTCCAGGGATACCGGCGCGGCCTCTATTCCTTCGACGACCTGGTTTACGAGCGCCCGGATTTCGACAGCTTTGTAGCGGAGATCGAAGCGATCCGCGCCATGGTGACGGACGGCACTTCCAGTGAAGACATCCTGGCGGCGTACGAAGCGCTGGACGAGCGGTTTTACAGCATCAACAATGCCTATGCCATCGCATCTCTCTATTCCTCCCTCGATACCTCGGACGAGTATTACTCTTCGGAAGAGGAGCTGCTGGCGGAGAAGAGCAGCGAGCTGCAGGTCCTGGCTACCAAAATGGAGATCGACATCTATGAGTCCGAGCATCGGGACGTGGTCTTCTACGATTGGACGGAAGAAGATTTCGCCTATCTGCGTATTGCTGAGAAGCTCTATGACGATGAGTATGTGACCCTGAATACCCGGCTGGAGGGCATCACCACCGAATACTGGAATGCGCAGACGGACACCACCGTGGAATACAACGGCGTCGAGTACACCAGGGATGAACTGGAAGAACTGGATATCGACAGCTCTACCTATTATTCACTGCTGAACGACTATTACCGCAACCTGAACGCCGTGGCGGGGCAGCTCTATCTGGAGCTGGTGGAGATCGAAAAGCGGATCGCGGCCAAAGCGGGATTCGACAATTATGCAGAATTTGCCTACGAGTTCGAGTATGAACGGGATTACACCGTGGAGGAAGCCGCCGCTCTGTCCGAGGCTGTGAAGAAGTATTGCGTGGATGAGCTGGAAAGCCTCTACAGCGGGCTGACGAATCCGGAGCGCCTGGGCCTGCAGACAGCCTTCAACGGTACGAACCAGCTGGAGAAGCGGCGGGAGTATATCGAAGAATATGTGCATGAGATCTCCCCGAACATGGTGGAGGCCTATAACTACCTGGTGGAATACCAGCTCAGCATTCTGACCGACAGCCCTGTGAGCCGGGCGGGAGCCTATACCACCTTCATGCCCGCCTATGACGTGCCCTTCATCTATATTCAGGAGAGCGGCGGATTCTATGACGTCACGACCTTCATCCATGAATTCGGACACTTTTACAGCAACTATATGGGCGGTCGGGAAACGGCCTATCACATGAGCCTGGACACCAAGGAGATCTGCTCACAGGCCAATGAGCTGCTATTCCTGCCGTACTACGGGAAATACTATAAACCGGACACCTACTCCGGCGTCGTCAAGTATCAGATGATCAACGCCCTCAGCTCTTTGATCCAGGGCTGCCTGTACGATGAATTCCAGCAGTATGTCTTTTCCCACGATCTGAAGACGGTGGAGGAGATCAACGAGGCATACTGCGAGATCAGCCGTTCCTACGGCATGGGCGACGATTATTACTATGTGGATCTGGATTATGTATGGATCGACGTGCTCCACAATTTCGAGGTCCCCATGTACTATATCAGTTATGCCACCTCCATCGTGCCGGCGCTGCAGATCATGGAGCTTTCACTGACGGATCGTCAGAAGGCGATCAGGGTATACAATGACATCGTGACCAGTGATCCGGAGCTGAACTTCTCCGAGGTGGTTGCGAACGCCGGCCTGGGCGATCCCTTCGACGAACAGACCATCGCAGACGTGG
>JAEEGK010027697.1_pt1 | contig 11423 bp, 10 predicted proteins | sample 8958771 | NCBI WGS metagenome assembly JAEEGK01 (sample SAMN16246547, study PRJNA631951) | gut metagenome | biome: gut microbiome; feature: rumen; material: SC-attached | host: Bos | place: Iran: Karaj | collected 2018-10 | reverse complement strand
TCTTGCGATGGGTTTACTTACTACATTTTTTATTATTCTGTTGAAAAAGCAGAGTATTTTATTGAAGTTCGGTAATCTGATTATCAAAATCATTCATAAGCTTCATTTCAAAAATACAGCAGAAAGATTTAAGCTTAAGCTCGATACAATGATCGAAAACTATAACGAATGTGTTATAACTCTTGCAGGTAAAAAAAGGCTGCTGGTAAAAACATATCTTCTTAATCTTATGCAGAGAACTGCACAGATTCTTGTTACAGTTTTCTGTTATTATGCTATGCACGGAAATCTTTCCAACGGTCTCAAGATTTTTGTAATTCAGACTTATATTGTAATGGGATCTAACTTTATTCCAGTCCCGGGTGCCGTTGGAATTTCAGAATTCCTTATGTATTTAGGTTATTCAATGCTTTTAAGTGAAGAAGGCGCATATACCCTTGCTATTCTTAGTAGAGGTATATCATTCTATACTTGTAGCATTATCAGTATTTTTACTGTAATATTAGGATATATAATGATTCGTTTAAGATCAAATAAACGAAAAAAAGAGGGAATAAAATGATTGGATACTATGATTACACTGTAGTTCTTACTTATCTTTCTATGCTTTCAGCCACTAGCGGAATCATGCTTTGTCTAAATGATATTGGACATCCATATCTTGGAATGTTCTTTTTGATGTTCTGCGGTCTTTGCGATGCTTTTGATGGCAAGGTTGCCCGCACAAAGAAAAATCGTACCGAACAGATGAAGCAATTCGGTATTCAAATTGATTCTCTTTCTGATCTTGTTGCTTTTGGCGTTTTACCTGCCTGTATCGGAATTGCAATGCTTAGAAGCAGCATTGAGTTTTCAATTTTCCCTGACTTTAAATTCCTTCATCTTGCCGATAAATCAGCTATCATAAAAATAGTTCTTACAGTAATTGCTGTTTTCTATGCACTTGCTGCAATGATTCGTCTTGCCTTCTTTAATGTCCTTGAAGAAGAGAGACAGAAAACTGAAGGCGGCGGAGTTAACAAAACCTATCTTGGACTTCCTGTTACAAGTGCCGCTCTTGTTTTCCCAACTATTCTTTTAATTCATATTTTCTGCAGCGCAGATCTTACCCTTTTATATTTTATTTTCCTTGCAATCGTAGGTTTTCTTTTTGTATCAAGAATTGAAATTAAAAAGCCAACTACAAAGGGTGTTTTAATTATGATTGCAGTAGGTCTTATTGAAGCAATTGCACTTGCATTTGTTTTCATTGTAATGAAGAAGTAGTAATTGAATTATGGATTCCCTTACCTTCCTGTATAAGACAATTCCCGGAAGAGTTTTTCTTAAACTGCTTACAACCCGAGCTGTTTCAAAAGCAGCCGGGGCATTTCTTGATTCACGCTGCTCAGCATTTTTAATAAAAAGCTTTGTTCAGAAAAACGGAATCATTCTCGATGATTACCAGACAGACGGAATAAAAACTTTCAACCAGTTTTTCAGACGAAAGATAAAGAACGACCGTCGTCCATATGATATGGAAGAATCTCATCTTGCAGCGCCATGCGACGGATTACTTTCTGTATGGAATATTAAAGCTGACACTGTAATTCCTGTAAAACAGTCTCAATATACCATACAGAGTCTTTTAAAAGATGAAACTCTTGCTTCTGAATATAAAGACGGACTATGTCTTGTATTCCGTCTTTGCGTAGATAACTATCACAGATATGCATATGCAGACAGCGGAAAGAAGGGACCGAATATTTTTATCCCTGGCATTCTTCATACAGTACGTCCAATAGCACTTGAAGCCTCTCCTGTTTTTACTGAAAACTGCCGGGAATACACAGTAATTGAAAGCCCTGTTTTCGGAAAACTTGTTCAGATGGAAGTTGGAGCAATGCTTGTAGGCAGAATTGTGAATCTTGAAGGAGAAGGAACTGCTGTCCGTGGAAAAGAAAAAGGTTTCTTTGAATACGGCGGATCAACAATTATTGTTCTTTTGAAAAAAGATGCTGCTGTTATAAATGAAAATATCCTGAAGAACTCTGCCACAGGTATAGAAACCCCTGTAAAAATGGGCGAACAGATTGGTATAAAGGCATAAAAAAAACGGCACATTAAAAAATGTGCCGTTTTTTTCAGAATGTATTCTGGAATAATTTATTTTTTACAATAATTAACCACGAGATTTAGATGAGTAATAATATTTACCATCTTCTTTTGTAATTGTAACTAAACTATGTCCATTAATATAATGATAAGTATCACTTTCCCAGCCTTTTTCAATGATTCTTACATTTCCATTATCAGTTTCTACAAACAATTTGAATCTTCCTGATTTTGATAAAAACGGCTGATCTGAAGCACCTGATTTTAGAGTAACAGAACCAGTTCGGCGAGTTTCTTCTTCTGCTACATCATCTGGATCTTCTTCAAAAATGACAGTAATTGTTTCGTTAGTATTATTTGTTACATAAATATTATCGTAGTCAGTTAATTCCTGACCAACCTGTTTCATTGCTTTTGCCATAGCAATAAACTCACAACTTGAAAATAAAACTGCAACTCCCAAAACAATGGCGATTAAACCAAGTTTCTTCTTCATATTTAACCTCTTATATGAAAATATAATATTAAGATGAGAAAATAACTGAATATAAATATTTTGTCAACATCAAAATTTATAAAAATTTATTATATGTTACATTATTGATTATTCACTAAAATTCCGGCTCACAAACAATTTGCAGTAATTCACCACTTGTTGGATGATAAAATTTTATTTCTGCCGCATGAAGCATAAGCCGTTCATCATCCCTGCACTCTCCATACAAACTGTCTCCAACAATTGGGATACCTAGTCCATCGCGTTCTACAGAACAACTCGAAGCAAGTCTCAGCTGATGAGTCCTGCCGGTAAGTGGAGTAAACTCAATACGAGTTACAGTTTTTTCTCCGTAACCAGTTTGAAGTTTTTCGACTCCAAGCTTTTTCCATTCTGTAATTCCAAGTTTACCGTTTACCTCATCATAAACCTGATACGGTCTGTTATCTGGATCCAGTCGGAAAGGAAGTTCCGTTCTTCCTTCTGGTTTTCCACGCAAGATTCCATCAAGAAGTGCAATATATTTTTTATGAACCTGTCCTGCTGCAAACTGTTCGTTTAATCTTCTGTGTGATTCGGGATTTAAGGCACAAATCAAGATACCAGATGTCTCCATATCAAGTCTGTGTACGGCACATTGCACCGGTGCCTCCGGAAACAAGTTACGTACACGCGATTCTACACAATCCTGCTTGTCCTCGCCCTTCCCGGGAACAGAAAGAAGTCCGCTTTGTTTATTTACAACAACTATATCTTTATCCCGATATAAAATTTCAAGTCCTAAAATTGAAGGAAGAATATAACCACAGCGCTCATCACAAGGAGGATAAGAAATCCCATTCTGTTTGTTTTTTGTATCACGACCAAAATAAACTTCATCCATACTAACTGGTTCAAGTTCATGGGCAAAGGCATAACTTAAAAGCTTTGGAGCACAGCAGTCGCCCGTTCCTGTCGGTGGAAGATGTCCACCATGTAGTTTTATAATTTCATCCAGAAGAACAGACTTTCCATCAAAACGTGTAAAAGTATAAAGTGAAAACACATTTTTAAGAGAGGCATCAGTAAGGCAGGTTCGCTGTTCAATAAGCTGTTTTCTTTCAGGAGATGATTTATTAACTAACGTTAGTTTGTTAATCTGATTCGTTAATTTATGAATCTGCAAATCATTTTCTTCAAGCGCTTTATCAATTTTATCTGAAGAAACTATAGAAGGAACAAAGACTGATTTTTCTACAAAAAGATTTTTAAAAGGACGTACAGCTTCAAGCTGTTTATTATTTCCGCTCACAGCATAAAGCACAACCCGATGTCCTGCACCATCTTCATGTTTTTTCCAGCAGACAAGAGCGCCAATCATAACGCCTTGTCCTTTTCGTTCTTCACTTTCCCGCCCGCATTGCTTTAACTGTACATCTCCCCTTTCTATTAAGGAAATGAGTTTCTGGCAGTAATGACGGGCAGATTCCTGCGAAAACGGTGGAAACATTTACAGTGGTACGCCCTATTTAAGATTTCTGATTTCTACTGAGCCGTCTTCTTTTGAAATGAAAACAATCGGCTTATTCTGAGTAAAGAGTCCTGTCTCTACAACTCCAACAATAGAATTGATTTTTGCTTCCATCTCAGGAACGTTTATAGGTTCTTTCCATGTACAGTCAAGGATCTGATTTCCATTATCTGTAATTACAGGACCAGCTTTTCGAACACCTTCACGAAGAACAGCTGTAGCACCAAGAGCACTAAGAGCCTTCATTACAGGTACGCGTGCATCACCGATAATTTCTACAGGAACCGGAAACTTAGTACCGATTGTCTGTACCGCTTTTGAAGAATCAGCTATTACAACAAAGATCTTTGCATTATATTCAACAATCTTTTCACGAACATGAGCAGCACCGCCACCCTTAATACAGTTACAGTCCGGATCAACTTCATCTGCACCATCAATTGCAAGATCAAGCTGACCTCCAATTGCTCTGTCGTTCATTGAATAAACAGGAATTCCATAATCCTGACAGGCATTCTGTGTCTGAAAACTTGTAACTACAGCTTTTATATCTTTAAGTTTTCCACTTGCAATATGTTCAGCAAGTCGTTTTACAGCAGGCATAGCTGTTGAACCTGTACCAAGACCAATCTTCATACCGCTGAAAATAAGACCTTTTTCAATAAGGGTATCAACGGCTGTATTAGCCACCAAAGTTTTTTGTTCTGATTGTGATAAAGACATAGCGGTTATAACCTCCTACAATAATAACCGTAATTGTTTTATTTTTTTTCTTCGTAGTTCAGACCAGTAAACAGCTTAAACTGTTCATAGGCCTGATATTCAAGCATCTTATAACCATTACATACTCTACAGCCTGCCAGAGCAGCTCTCTTCATTACAGGGGTTGTAGACGGCTCATAAACAATATCAAAAAGAAGTTCATTGCCGCGGAAATCATAAAAATAAATCGGATCATTTTCCGCACTGCTTGGACCTTCTGAATTCATACCCACCGAAGTAGTCTGCACGATAAGTGTAGAATATTCATCCAGCTTTGCCATACAATGAGGATCCAGCTGGCAGTAATTAAAACCATACTTTTCTGCTAACTGAGCAGCGGTTTCCACTGTACGATTAAAAATACAAACGCGGGCCCCCATCTGCTTAAGAACATAAACAATTGCCTTAGCTGCACCACCTGCTCCAATTACAGCAACTTTCTTGTGTTTGATTTTTACAGGGCCAAGAAATTCTTCAAGAGCACGTCGGAAACCAGGAGCATCAGTATTGTAACCAAGCCATTTATTATTCTTTCGTACAATAGTATTACAAGCTCCAATCTGAGCTACCTCTGGTGACTGCTCATGAATATAATACATTACAGATTCTTTATGAGGAATTGTAACGGAAAGTCCCTTTACTCCAATACCCTCACAGAAAGAAAGAGTATCAGAGATCAGCTGAGAACGATATGGAATATAAACAGCATTTAGTTTTTTAGCTTCGTAACCTTTATTATGAATTTCAGGGCTCGAAGTTTTTAAGAGTGGCCAGCCTGCAATTCCGTAAAGAGAAGTATCCTGATTTATAGATTTAAAATGATACATCTCATTGATTGTCACAGGATCAATATGACCAATAGCTTTTGTATTTTCTAAAACTTCTTCCGGAGATACATAAGTAAGGAAAGAATTAGTTCTGCTTGCAAGTATACGAGAAGGAAAACCTTCTGCTCCCATAGCACAGAGAATATGCTCATACTGAGTCATACTCTCACCTTCTTTCAAAAGATTTAATACATCAGAAAGAGAATGAGGCATGAAGGCAATTTTAGGAATTTCATAACCGGTTTTACGCATAATGTCGCAGCGTTCACGGATATTCAGAATCGGTTCTTTCATACTATGACAACTTCTGATAATACGAACACCAAAAGCCATAGCAGCATCCTGAATACTTGGAATATGAAAATCTTCTTCAAAATCTACAAAGGCAAAGTTTTTTGATTTATCTGGATTTGCAAAAGCAAGAGCACGTGCAAAAAGATTTGTACGGGCAAAATCACCACCAGTAAACTGACCGCCGTCAATATCGCGGCGGATTGTAAGAATACACGGCTGATATATCATTGCTGGAAAACGGCGGGCACTTAACTGTTCATCTTCATTAAGATGATCAACCCGCAGCTCAACCATATCAATATATTTTTCATACTTTTTTACAAGCTTAAGATCCTCTTCAAGAGTCTTGCCGGTAAGGGTCATACATATCAGCGGCTGGTTCATGACTTTTCCTTAATTAACTGTCTTTTTTGAAACTACTTTATTTACAACTGTAAGTTCGAGGGTTGTTCCCTTTGGAACTGCATATGGTACGGTAACCATTCCACCCGGATGATTAAAGCTGAGAAGTGTATATGAATTACCCTCAGCAGGATAAGCTTCAATCTTCATTGGAACTGGATATGGATAATCTGCAACCTTTTCCTGATAGATACCATAAATGTTATCGTTATATTCACCAGAAGGAAGAGCCATTTCAACAGCAACACGAGTATAATTTGGAACAAACTCGTCATCGAATGCCTGCTGATCAACAACAGTTCCCGGCTTTTCATCATCAGAAGCCTTGTGTGAAGTAATATCAAATACAAGCTTGCTTCTTGTGATAATCTGAAGAAGGTCGTTAACGCTCTGACCAATAAGGTAAGGAGCCTTAGTATTTTCGTAGTTAGGTCCACGGCTTACAACAAGCTGAACTGTAACAGGTTCAGAAATCTTTGTACCAGCAGGTGGATCCTGTTCGAGGATTGTTCCGGCATCAGAAGCATCCGGCTTATACTCTGGTTCAGCAAGTACGATAAGAGGTTTAGTCTGTCCGGCAAACAAAGTCTGAAGCTTCATGCGAAGATCTTCAATATTCATACCGGTATATTCATCAACCTTATCAACAATTACACCACGGCTTACAACAAGAGAAACACGGCTGTAGCCTTTTACGATTGCACCTGCATCCGGAGACTGATCAAGAATAGTTCCTTCATCACCAGGAAGGTCTGAATAACGCAGACTGATTTTTGGATAAAGTTCCTTTACCTGCATCTCCAGAAGTGCATCTTCAAGATTCTTTCCTACAACATTTGGAACAAGAACCTTTTCCGGGCCTTTTACATTTATAAAGAAAATAGCAAATGCTGCAAAACACATAAGTGCAAATGCACAAAGACAGATTCCAAGAAAAGCCGGAATACTTGTCTGAAATTTATCATAAGACTCAGAAAACTTTATGCTTATATGCGGCTTCTTTTTGAATATATTCTTGATTTTAGAAGATTTAGATTCATTTTCGTTTTCGTAATCTTTGTTGTCGTCCATAATTTCCTCTATATATTAAACCAGCACGGTACCGATAAAGTTTCTAGCACCGTTCATAAAACTTTTATAATCCATAGCGTTTTTACCCTGACGCTGCAGTTTCTTTACAGCAAGGATTCCATCGCCTGTTTTTATTAGAATACCGTCCCTCTTGGAAAATTCCAAGACAGTACCGGCAGTACCTTCAAATGTTCCGGAAAATACACTAGCCTCAAGAATTCTCAAAGGTAAGCCATTTTCCATACACCAGCAGCCTGGCTCAGGATAGTAAGCACGGATTTTTGCTTCAATAACTTCCGCACTTTCATTCCAGTTTATACGGCCATCTTCTTTTGTAATAATACCAGTATAAGAAGCTTCTCCAGACTGGGGACGTCCCTCAGGGAGTTTACCTTCTGAATTACATTTTTTGATTACTTCAAGAATAAGTTTTTCACCTTCCTCTGCACTGTAATTCAAAAGTGATTCTCCAGTTTCTGTTCCATTGAGTTCTACTACAGTCTGCACAAGAATATCACCCTCGTCCATTTTCAATCCGAGAGTCTGAATTGTAACGGCAGTCTGTTTATCGCGATTCAATATAGCTGCAGGAACAGGAGTACAGCCACGATATTTAGGCAGTAAAGAAGGATGAAGATTTATACCGCCGAACGGAAAAAGCTCCAGGAACTTTGGTCCAAAGATATGTCCGTAAGCAAAGCAGACAAGAAGATCTGCCTTAAGCGGACGCACAGCATCACGTGCTTCTCCATCAAGATGAGCAGGAGTAAGAACAGGAATTCCCTGAGACTCAGCAAAAGCTGCAACCGGAGTTGGAATCAGATCCTTATGACGGCCCTTTGCTGTTGGCGGATTTGAAAGTACACCTGCAATTTCAAATCCGATTTCGCTTTTTGCGCCATTGAGAATCTCAAGTGTTTTCTTTGCCGCTTCCGGGCTTCCTGCAAATAAAATCCTGATCATTCGTTTTGCCTTACGTTATTTATTTTGCTTTTTTTGCTTCTTTTGCAGCAAGTTTTGCTGCAATCTTGCGGGCCTTAGCTTCCTTTTCGCGGGCTTTTTCAGCAGCACGTTCTGCACGCTTTTTGAACTGAGCTTCAGTCTTTTCTGCAAAAGCCTTATCACCACGGTCAATATAAAGAATACCGTCAAGGTGATCATATTCATGCTGGATGATGCGGGCAAGAAGTCCGTCTGCATCAAGAGTAAACGGACGTCCCTTTTCATTCAAAGCCTGAACAGTTACGCGAACAGGACGTGTAATTGATTCATAAACCTGAGGAATACTCAGACAGCCCTCTTCATAATCTGCAACCTCTTCAGAAGTTTTGATAATCTGAGGATTTATGAAAACACGTTTTACATCATCATCAGCCATAGCAACAAACATTCTGATGCTCTTGCCAATCTGAGGAGCTGCAAGTCCAACACCATCAGCATCAACCATAGTTTCAAGCATATCGTTTGCAAGCTGTCTGATTTCGTCATTTACTTCAGCAACAGGTTCTGCCTTCTGACGAAGAACCTCTTCACCAAGCTTTGTTATATTTAAAATCATTTTTCACCTCTGATACGTGCAGCACGTGCGTGTCCTGCAAGACCTTCTGAATCTCCAAGATAGCCAGCTGCAGCTGTAGACTTAAGAGTTCCAGGCTTACCCTTTTCAGCTCTGAGAGTTGTTACAGTCTTAAGGAACATTCTTACGCTGAGTCCGCCTGTGTAGTGAGCTGCTCCAGAAGTTGGAAGTGTGTGGTTCAATCCACCTGCATAATCACCAAGAACTTCTGCAGAATAGTGACCTACAAACAGAGAACCGTAATTATGAACAGCCTTTTCAATCTTATCTCGAACAGCGCCCTTATCCATTGCAAGCTCAAGGTGTTCTGGAGCCTTCATGTTTGCAATTTCAACAGCATCTTCTATTTTATCAACAATTATGATTTTTCCGTAAGTATCAATACTCTGACGTGCAATTGCTTTTGTTGTAAGAGTTTCAAGCTGATTTTCAATAGACTCACTTACCTTTGAAGCAAAATCCATGTCATCTGTAACAAGAACAGGCTGTGCAACAATATCGTGTTCAGCCTGAGCAAGAAGATCAGCAGCAACCCATTCAGGATTTGCAGACTTATCAGCAATAATCATAACTTCTGTAGGACCAGCCATAAAGTCAATTCCAACTGCTCCAAAAACAGAAGCCTTTGCAGCAGCAACAAACTTATTACCAGGTCCAACAATTACATCAACCTTAGGAATGCTTTCTGTACCAAATGCCATGGCACCAATAGCCTGAGAACCACCAACTGCATAAAGGTGATTTACACCGCAGATATAAGCAGCAGCCATAATTCCTTCATCAGCATAAGGCTTACCGCCTACAAAGGCTTTTCCAGGAATTCCGCTACCTGTTTTTCCAGCCTTAACCTTGTCATCCGGGTGAACACGTGGAGGTGTACACATAATTACATTTGGAACACCAGCCGCAACAGCAGGAGTAACAGTCATAATTACAGTTGAAACCAGAGGGAAACGTCCGGCAGGAACATAACAGCCTGCAGTATCAACAGGAATTGTTTTCTGGCCGGTAAAAAGTCCTGGCTCAAGCTCTTCTTCAAAATCTTTAAAAGACTTTTTCTGAAGCTTTGCAAAGCGGAGTGCAAGGTCGTGAGAATAAACGATTGCATCGTAAACATCACGCTTTTCAATTCTGAGTTTTTCTGCTGCAGCCTTAAGCTCCTCCTGAGGAACCTCAAACTGAGCCGGTACAGCAACATCAAATTTCTGACCATAAAGACGGAGAGCGGCATCTCCGCGTTTTACTACCTCTTCAAGAACAGAGGTTACTACTTCATTTGTTTCACCGAAGGAACGGCCCTTAAAAAAGTCGGGCTCTACTTCAGCGTATTTCTGTATTTTAATCATATAATTACTCCGTTATTTTTCCTTGTGACGTCTGTCTAATTCGTCGTAAACGTCTTTCCAGGTTACGCCTTCTTTGTACATCAGTACATTTACAAAATAAATAAGGTCTGCAGCTTCCCAGATAACCTCGTCGCGGCCGTCTGCCTCGCAAAGCTCCTCTGCTTCTTCTTCAACCTTTTCGCGAACACGCTTAGCATCGAGGGTTGCAGTGTAGCTTCCCGGTTTAGGATTAGCAAAGCGGTCTGCAATAATATTATAAAGACGTCCCATGCTTGATTTTTCGCCAGGGTCTGTTGTAAAGCAGGTCCAGCTTCCGGTATGGCAGCTAGGTCCAACAGGAAGAACAGTTGCAAGAATACAGTCGCGGTCACAGTCGGCACGCATGCGAACCAGCTGAAGGTAATTTCCGCTTGTATCACCCTTTGTCCAAAGCTCGTTGCGAGAACGGCTCCAGAAGGTAAGCTTACCGCATTCAAAGCTCTTACGAATTGCATCTTCGTTTGCATAAGCCTGCATAAGAACATCGCCGTTTACACTCTGCGCAATTACAGGAATCAGCGGTGTCTTTTCAAAATCAAGGCAGGCAACAAAGGAATCTGTAAGATTAACCTTATTTGTATACAAAGCCATTCCAAGCTGAACATCGCAATGAAGCTTTTCAAGCTCGCGGATTTCCTCAACACTTGAAATTCCACCTGCAGCAACTACACGACAATGGACAGCACTACGGAGCTCTCTAACATAGTCCATATTTGTGCCCTGCATGCAGCCTTCTTTTTCAACGCAGGTAAACAAAAGCTCAGAACAGAATTTTTCAGCCTGCTTTGCACCTTCAATCAAAGGAATATCAACAGTTTCGGTCCAGCCCTTTACGGCAATTTTTCCGTTTATTGCATCTACAGAAATGATGATTCTGTCTTTTCCGATTGCAGCTGCAAGTTCGTTCAAAAAGTCTTCATTCAAAACTGACTCGCCAGGCTGAGGATTAGTTTTCCATGCGCTTGAACCGATAATAACTTTTTCTGCACCAAGACTGATGAGCTCA
>JAEEGK010027696.1_pt1 | contig 11424 bp, 7 predicted proteins | sample 8958771 | NCBI WGS metagenome assembly JAEEGK01 (sample SAMN16246547, study PRJNA631951) | gut metagenome | biome: gut microbiome; feature: rumen; material: SC-attached | host: Bos | place: Iran: Karaj | collected 2018-10 | reverse complement strand
CTTAGGTTCCGGCAGACAGAGTTGCTGGCGGCGCTCCATCTCCTGACTTTCCAACTGCTCCCAGCGCAGCAGAACCAGACGGGCACGGGCCTCGTCATTGAACTTAGTGGCGATGTGGAGGCACTCCGTTTTGGTCAGGGAGTAGCAGGGTCTGAGCTCGCCTTTCTTATCGCGATAATCAACCAATGCAAAATTGCATCCGTTGACTTTCTCCCATGCTGGCTCCATTTTTCGAATGGCCCTCATCAGGTCAAAATGGTTCTTACCTGTCAGCTCAGCAATCTCCAGAGAAGTCATGTGTTGATTGTTGTTTTCAACATTGTTCAAAGGGTTTATGCCGGTCAAAGTGGTCATGGTCAAAGTGGTCATTTTCATTTTCGGATTCGGTCATTTGCTCACTATATATAAATATAAATTATTTATATATAGTGGCGGTTTTGACACTTTAGAAATTGATTTTGACAAATGACCTTGACCATAATGACCGCGGGGGGGGTAGCAGTTAGAGGTTAGAGGTTAGCGAAATAGTTTACGTTATCGTTTACGTTGAAAAAACATGTCATTTCATTCGTAGACCGCAATGGCCGCATCGTATCTTTGCCGTGTCAAACAAAGGAGAAATATTCCTCGTCGGTTAGGCAGTAAAAATTAGCCAACTGGACAGGAAATTCTCCCTAGTTTGGCAGAAAAAGAACCGGTTCTAAGAGAGAAAGGAAAAAGTATTACAAATTAACACAACCTAAATTATAAACCAAAGTGAACAAGTTAATTCCGGAGTAACATGTCAACCAAGAGCAACCAAGTCGTCAACTTGTCAACTTGTTAACTCGTAAACTTAAAAGATTATGAAAAAGGAAACATGGAAATTCGTCATTCAGACGATACTGGCCATCCTGACGGCCATTGCAACCACCTTTGGCATCACATCCTGCATGGGTCACTAAGCCAATAAGCCAAAAAGAAAGCCTCTGAGCGCAATGCTCAGGGGCTTTTTTCCTCCCCCACCATTTGTCAATAAGAAGAAAAAGTGTAACTTTGCAAGCATGAGGAAAAATCTGCTGTTATACTCAACTATCGCAAGTATCCTGCTACCGATGATTGCCAGAGCCCAAGTGGTGATAAACGAGATTCAGGTGGCTAACGTGGATATGTACATTGACCCTTCCTTCAACTACGGGAGTTGGGTAGAACTCTACAATACATCAAATAATCTGATATCACTGAACGGCATGAAGTTGCGTCACACCAGCTCAGACGGCGTTATGAAAGAGCAAACGCTGATGGCTCAGCACGGTTCGCTGATAGCAAACGGATACAAGGTGCTGTGGTTCGACCATAACAGCAAGGACGGTTATTACGGCAAGAATGCCGGTCAGCAGATGCCCTTCAAGATGGATGCGGAAGGCGGCGTGGTGGAGATAGTGGATGCATCGGGCAAGGTAATGGATGCCGTGAGCTATCCGACTGCCATTACACGCTGTTCGTATGCACGTACCACCAACGGCGGCAAGGTGTGGGGATACACCTCTATGCCCACTCCGGCACAATCCAATTCCATGAGTGTCTTTGCCGACAGCCGTTTACAGATGCCCGAAACTGACGTGACGGGAGGAGTCTTTACGGAACCGTTCAACCTGAAGGTGAGCATCCCCGCAGGGACTAAACTTTATTATACAACGGACGGAGGCACTCCGGTAGCAGGAAAGAGCGATGTTTCAGAGACGGGCATCTTCCCCGTAAACAAGACCAGCCTGTACCGCTTTATGCTGGCGAAGGAGGGCTGTCTGAACAGTCCCGTTACCACACGCTCTTTCTTCAAGAATAACAAGGATTACTACCTGCCCATAGTGAGTGTGACTACGCATCCGGACAATCTGTTCGGTGACTCCATAGGTGTCTATGTAGGGGGTGTGAACGGACGTACAGGTAACAACATGACCAAGGCCATGAACCAGAATATGGACTGGGAAAGGCCCGTGAACGTGGAGTACCTGGTGCCCGACAAAGAGACGGGCCAATGGCAGGAGGCGCTGAATCAAGGGGCGCTGTTACAGATCTTTGGCGGATGGACACGCTTCAACGCGGGTGACGAGAACTTTCAGTACAAGCCGTCGTTCAAGTTGAAAGCCGACAAGATGGTGGAGGGGCTGAACTTCTACCCCTACCCTGTCTTTGCTGAGAAACCATACATCAAGAACAAGACCCTGCTGGTACGCAACGGCGGACAAGACCAGCACGGACGTATCTGGGATGCCGTGATTCAAGAACTGCTGATCAGCAGCGGCATCTACCTGGACTGCCAGGCGGCACAGCCCGCACACATCTTCCTGGACGGACTGCCGCTGGGTATGTTCAACCTGCGCGAGGCAAGCAACCGCAACTATGCCTACAGCAACTACGGCATAGGCAGCGACGAGGTGGACCAATGGGAGAACGAGTTTACGGTAATGGCAGGTGACAACAAGATCTACAACAAATGGTACTCTATGTGCGTAGAACTGGGCGGCAACCCTACTGACTCGCTCTGGCAATGCATCTGCAACATAGTGGACACTGACGAATTCTGCAACTACATGGCGGCGGAAATCTACATGGGCAACCTGGACTGGTTACGCGGAGGACTGAAGAACGTCAAGGGATTCCGCTGCAATCAGGAAGACGGCAAGATTCACGTCGTGGTATTCGACCTGGACGGATGCTTCGGTGACACCAACATGATCATACAGATATACAAGAGCGGAACGGGAAAAATACCCCAGATATTCAAGCTGATGATGAAGTACCCGCCCTTCCGCCAGCAGTTCATAGACGCCTACTGCATGATGGGCGGCAGCGTGTTCCTGCCCGACCGATGCGTACCTATCATCCGCCAATGGGAAGAGAACATCACGCCTGCCCTGGAATGGGAAGGTAACGAGCCGCACACCAAGGCCGACAAGCTATGCAATGCGCTGACCGACCGCGAGAATCAGCACAAGAAACGAATTGCCAGCCTGAAGACCCAACTGCAACTATCCGACGAGATGCAGGTGAGCATAGAAGCCAGCACACCACTGGCACGCATACTGCTGAACGGACGGGAGATTCCTACGTCAAGATTCTCGGGAGAGCTCTTCGGAACAGCTGAACTGACAGCCGTGATTCCTGAAGGCTACGACCTGAAGGGATGGCAGGTGAACGGTCAGACGGTGTCAACGGATACGGTATTCAACCTATCAGACTATTACACGCAGGCATGCAACATCACCCTTGCCCTGGAACCCAAGACAGAAGCAACCCTAAGCCCGATACGCATCAATGAGGTCAGCGCTGCCAATGATATCTACGTCAGCGAATACCAGAAGAAGAGCGACTGGATAGAACTCTACAATACCACGGATGAGGACATAGACCTCTCTGGCGTCTATCTGACGGACAACCCTGCCAAACCACACAAGTGTCATCTGTCACCTACCATCATTCCGGCTCACGGATACAAGATTGTGTGGTGCGACAACAAAGAACCCATCAACCAGCTACATGCATCCTTTAAGCTGGAAAACAAGGACAATGCCTACATCTGCGTCCGTGCAGCAGACGGCTCATGGGCCGACAGCCTGCGTTATCAGGCACAGGGACGCTGGCAGACCTACGGACGGTTCCCTGACGGAACGGACCGCCTGGCCATGTTTGACCGTAGCACCATAGAGCAGACCAACCATATCAATACGCAGACCATCATCACGGCTCCTGACATGACAACGGAGATCAGACCCATACCCGTCCCCAGGGCACGCCAGATTATAAGCATACAATACTACAACCTTGCCGGTCAACGTCTGTCAGACCCCGGCAAAGCCCAAATCTTCATCCGCAAAATTATATATGATGATGGCAGCGTGGAGAGCAAAAAGCTACTAAGCCATTAAGCTACTAAGCCATTAAGCTACTAAGCCATTAAGCTACTAAGCCATTAAGCTACTAAGCCATTAAGCTACTAAGCCATTAAGCTACTAAGCTAAAATTACTGCCCTACAGCATGCTTGTACTCCAGGAGTTTGTTCTGATAATCCGAGAAGGCATCAGTACGCTTGTCCTGCGTCTGCTGATACAGGAGCTGCGCCTGCAGGAGGTCGGACATCTTGGAGGTTCCTGCCTGATAGTAGTTGCGGTTCAGACGCAGATTCTCCTTGGCCTGCTCTATACTGCGCTGGGCAAGAAGCAGCTGCTGGTAGGATTCCTGCACGCCGTTCCAGGCATTCTGCATACGTATCTTCAGCAACTCTGAGTTATCCTCCAACTGCTCCTCGGCCTTTTGCACGTCAATCTTCTTGCGTTTGATGGCATGAGAACCGCCCCACCAGTCTGAGATGGGCACATTAACCGTAGCAAAGACCATGCCAAAGGAACGACCCTTATCAAACAGGTTATGGTAGTTGTACCCCACTCCCACGCCAACGGTAGGAAGGTTCTGACCAATAGTCATCTTGCGCTGCAGTTTGGCAGCCTCTACCTGCTTGCCCAGCAGTTGATACTCGGGAAGAGATTGAACGTTGTCAATTGAGAATTGAGAATTGAGAATTGAGAATTGAGAATTCTCTACTGAATAGTCGATGACAAAGGCTGTATCACGCAAGCCACAATACTGAGAGAGCAGCATACGCACTACGGAGAGTCCGTTCTGAAGCTTCAGCTTCTGACTCTCCACCTCGTTCTGACGCAGCTGCACCTGCAGCATATCATTGGGCATAGCTACACCGGCACGGACAGCCACATCTACATCCTTGTGGATATCGCCTAACAGCTCCTCGGCAGCCTGAATAGTCTTCATCTTCTCCTGCAGGGATGCAAGCGTCCAGAAATACTGCTCGGCATTCTTCTCTACTTCGTTCTCAGAGAGTTGCAGCTGCAGACGGCTTACCTCCTCACCTACCTTGGCCAGGCGATTGCCATTCACAATCTGACCACCTGCAAACACAGGCTGCACGGCAGTAACGCCTGCCAGCACACCATCCTTGAGCATAGAGATACTGGTAGGTGTAGCCAAGGCTGCAAGAGCCGAGGCAGGAAGCACCTGCGCCAGGTCGGCAGCCACCTGGGGCGACAGCATCTCGGACGGGTTGACGGTCATCTCTGCCATATCCTTGGTGGCATTGAACCATGCTCCTTCAGCACTGACCTTGGGGAAATACTTGGTAAATGCCTCCTTACGCTGCTGCTGTGCCGCCTCTATGTTGTGCTGGGCAGTACGCATGGCAATATTATTCTGACGGGCAGAATCCAAAATCTGCTCAAGGTTGTACGTTTGGGCTGACATTGGCAGGCTCACTATTGTGACAATCGCAATGAATATCTTTTTCATAATATATAAAATTTACCCCTATACCCCTTCCCCCTCTCCTTGGGAGAGGGCCGGGGTGAGGCTTTTATTACTTTCTACTTACTTTCCAATAAATAACAGGCAGCATGGTAACCACCATGATGAGCGAGCCTATACCACCGGCAAAGATGGTAACGCCCACGGGCATCCAGAAGCTGGACTTGGCAATAATCATGGGCAGCACACCAACGGCCGTGGTAGCCGTAGTCAGGAAGATGGGCACCATACGGCGCTTGCCTGCATCGTAGGCAGCCTGCTTGACAGCCTCGTTGTAAGCCTTGCGGTCGACATTCCAGTCGCCATGCTCGTCCACATGTTTATTAATAAGGTCTATGGCATGCTCGAAGATCAGAATCTCGTTACGCATAATCATACCCATCAGGGTGATAAGACCGAAGATGGAGGTCAGGCCCAAGGCACGGTTCATCAGTCCAAGACCCACCAGGGTACCCGGAATCATCAGCGCCAAGGCAGCCATGCAGACCATGGTGATGCCGTACTTCTTGAAGTTGAAAAGCAGGAAGAAGAAGACAATGACCATGGCAATGGTGATACCGCCATAGATCTGAGGCATAGCCTCGTCTCCATATTCCAACTCGCCGCCTACCTCGCAGCGAACATCCTGGGGAAGGGTGATCTCATTCTTCATGATACGGGCAATCTCCTTCTCGACAGAAGAGGTATAGACACCCTGTACGAAATGGCCTGTTACGGTGATACAACGCTCGCCGCCCCTGTGCACGATACGACTCTCGGACCATGTGGGCTTGACATCGGCTATCTGGCGCAGAGGAACGGTAGTGTTCTTCTGACCGACCGCCGTGGCGAACATGGTAACAGGAGTGGCAATGCCCAGGTTCTCAACCTCAGAGAAGGTCATGTCGGCATCGTCCTTCACCACCAAGGGAACCTCATAGTTACCCTCCCAGATCTGACCTACACGCAAGTCGCATGAGGTGGCACTCAAGGCCAGCTGAGCCGTACCCCTGCTGACACCCAGCTGGGCGGAAGTGACGGGGTCCAACTCGACATTGATAATGGGATAAGGCTGGAAGTAGTCTGTATGCACCCACTCTACCTCTGGCATCTGGCGCATACGCTTCATCAGACGTTCTGCCACAATATGCAGCGAGTCTAAGTTCTGGCCATAGAAGCGGTATTCCAGTTCAGGAACCTTCAGGTAATCCAGGCGCTTGAACTTGACGTATGCATTGGGGAATGCCTCACCCAGCTTAGGTTGGTACTCGGCCAGCAGCTGCAGCGTAGTCTTGTCTGAAGTGGTATTGACAATGAACTGAGCATAGTTCTTGCCGGCAATCTGAGGTGCATACACGTCCATGAAACGGGGTGATGAGCAACCTATGAAGCCGGTGATATTGGTCACGCGTTCGTCCTTCTCCAACACATGCTGAACAGAATCTGCCACAGCACGGGTCTCTGCCAGACCCTTGCCCTCGGGCAGGTAAATCTCTACGGCAAACTGGTCGCGGTCTGCATAAGGGAACAGACGTAGTTTCAGGGTAGGAACTATCACCAGAGACAATGCTATGACTGCCACGCCACCGCCTATTGTCAGCCATGGGAAACGGAAGGTGAAATCCAAGACGCGGTCATAGGTCTTCTGCACAAAATTGGTGATGGCATTACCACCCGTACTGACCTTGTCGGGCTTGATGATACGAACCTCAAGGAACGGAATCACCGAAACGGCCAGGAGCAGGGAAACCATCAGATTGATGGTGATGGTCATGGGGAAGTCCCTCAGCGCATCCAGGAACATACCCTTCAGGGTAATCAGGAAGGGGAAGAAAATGGCACAGATGCAGACCGTAGCCAGCATCATGGGCAGAAAGTACTGACGGACAGAGGCTATGGCAGCAATCTTGGGCTCGTACCCCTTGTCGAGATACTCCAGATAGCCGTCGATAACCACAATGGAGTTGTCCACAATCATTCCCAGCACCACAATCAATGCCGCCAAGGTGATGATATTCAGCTCAATACCCGCCATGTACATGATAGCCACACTGACAAAGGTGCTGATAGGTATGGTAGCAGATGCTACGATAGCCGAACGGATGGGGAACAGAACCATCATAACCAGAATGATGATAACCATGGCTATCAGCAGGTCACGAAGGAAGTTATGTACGCTCAGCGCTACAACCTTGGGCTTGTCGGCAATACGGGTCAGCTTGACATCCGAGGGGAGCTCCGACTGGCGGTAGGCATTCAGCACCTTGTCAACCTCACGTCCGTACTGTACCACATTATGTCCCGGTGTCATCTCCATAGAGAGCAATACGCAGGGATGTCCGTCCTGATGGATATAGCTGCTTTCCGTATCATACTCACGCACCACCCTGGCAACGTCCCTCACACGGGCTACCTTACCACTGACGGGATCTGAGAAGATAATCTGGTTGGCTATCTCCTCCTCGGTATTCTCTATATCCTCTACGTGTATGGGAATCTGCTGGTCGGCATCACTGATACTACCACTCTCTGTAGTGAAACCCTGCGACTGCAAACGTGAGAAAAGCATCTGCTGACCGATTCCATAAGCCTGCAGACGCTTACGGTCTACATACAGGGAAATCTGCTCCTTCTGCTCGCCGAAGAGCTTGACATTGGCAACAGAGGGAATACGACGCAGGCGGTCGCTCAGCTCATCGCTATACTCCTTCAGTTCACGATAGCTGCGCTGTTCACTCTCGATGGCTATCAGCAAAGCCGAGGTGTTACCGAAGTCGTCATTTACAATAACACCCAGCACGCCCGTAGGCAATGAAAGCTTGAAGGTATTCAGTCCGTGCTTAATCTTGCTCCAGACCTCATCCTTTTCTTTGACATCGTCATTCAACTCTACCATAACAATGCACAAGCCGTTCTGTGATGTAGTGGTAGTCTTAACACGGTTCACCTCGCCAAAGGTAAACAGATATCGTTCCAGAGGACGGGCAACCTGTTGCTCAACCTCCTCGCTGGTAGCACCCGGATAAACAGCTGCCACCACACCCTGACGTATGGTAACTGAGGGGAACTCATCCTTGGGTATTTCATACATACCCATGATGCCCAATACAAACAGAATACCAATAATCAGTAGAGATATGGGATAGTTCTCCAGTGGCCATGCCAGCCAATTCATCTTCTTTTTCATAACTTATTCAGTGGTTAGCGGTTAGGGGTTAGAGGTTAGCGCAATGTTCAATAACCAATAACCTATAACCAATACCCTTTCAATTCTCAATTAAAAAATCACCTTGGTATCCTCGCTCAACTTCTGATAACCCTCGGTAACTACACACTGACCTATGCTGATGCCTTTGGTAATGGCTATTCTGTTACCCATGGTCTTGCCAAGAGTTACATCTGTACGGTGAGCCTTGTTATCCTTGTCAACCACCCACACGAACAGCTTGCCATTGGCCTTCTTCTGAACAGATGTAACGGGCAAGGTCAGAAGATTGGACTCTTCTGCCAAAATTGCAGCCGGAGAGAAAGTAACAGATGCTACCATGCCTGGCAACAACTGATGACCGGTATTAGCCACGTTGATACGTACATCATATGTATGTGTCAGGGCATCAGCCTCTACACCTTTCTCTATCAGGCCGCCATTGAACTGCTGGTTGATGGCATCAACCTTGATACTAGAGGGGGTGTTGGGGCTTATTTCAGAAATTTCCGCCTCAGGGATGGCCACCTTAACCTTTACCTTATTAATATCAAGGATGCTGACAACAGCCTGTGAGGGCAGAGCCGTCTCGCCTGCACAAACCTGCTTCTTGCCTACTACACCACTTACGGGAGCCACCAGACGACAGTCAGAAAGATTCTTCTTGGCAAGTTCCAACTGAGACTTAGCCTGAGCCACCTTGCTCTGAATCTCCACCCACTGCACCTCAGGCAACGAGCCGTTCTCGTGCAACATACCATAGCGTTGCAGAGCATCATTGGCCTGCGTCATCTGAGCCTCTGCCCCAGACAACATGTTGCGAGCCTGGGTATCGTCCAGCTCAGCAATCAACTGCCCTTTAGAAACGGCCTGACCCTCTTTTACCAACATACGCTTCACTACACCCATGCTGGTGAAACTTACTGCAGTAGCTTCACTTTCCTCTACAATACCAACATACGTCTGAATACCTTCACCTGTTGAAGAAGCAACAACCTCTGTCTTAACTCTTATAGGGGCCGACTGGTCATTACCATCGGCTGTTTTTTTCCCATCTGAATTCTTGTGGACACATGAACTGCCAACAAACAACAACGGCAGTAGTAAAAAATATAATTTCCTCATATACATTTCATTTAGTTTCTAATGCAAAAGTATTACATTATAATTAAATAGACAAGAAGAAATCCCTACAACTGTTATCATTTTATCTTTTATAACAAAAATACACTACGGCATTACCATGAATTCGGGTTTTATAATTATCTTTGCAAATAGAAACAAATTATCTCAAAAACATATAAAAAAATGAACGCAAACATCAAATACATTGGCTGCGATGATGCAGAGATGGATCTCTTTGAGAGTCAGTATGTGACACCCGAAGGCATGTGTTACAACAGCTACCTAATCCTTGACGAGAAAATAGCCGTAATGGACAGTGTTGACCCCCGCAAGACCGGCGAATGGTTGCAGAACCTTTCTGCTGCTCTGGATGGTCGCACGCCAGACTACCTGATAGTACAGCACATGGAGCCCGACCATTCCGGTTCACTCAAAGCCTTCCGTGAGACCTACCCCAATGCAACTATTGTTGCCTCTGAGAAAGCTCTCACATTTATGGCGCAGTTCAATGAGGGAACCGACTTCGGTCCTACCATGGCAGTAAAAGAAGGTGATACACTAAGCCTGGGCGTACGAACATTGCAATTCATTGCCGCCCCTATGATTCACTGGCCCGAGGTAATTGTAACCTATTGCCCAGAGGAAAAGACACTCTTCTCGGCTGATGCCTTTGGTAAATTCGGCGTCAAGGATGCCGATCCAGACGACTGGGCTTGCGAGGCCAGACGTTACTATTTCAACATCTGTGGCAAATATGGCATGCCCGTAACTACATTGCTGAAGAAAGCCTCTGCCCTGGACATTCAGACCATCTGTCCCTTGCACGGTCCCATCCTGAAGGGTGAGCAGCTGGCAGAAGCCCTGCGTCTGTATACCATCTGGGGCAGCTATGGCGTAGAAACAGAGGGCGTACTGGTAGCACATGCCTCTATACACGGCAATACCAAGAAGGCTGCAGAGAAGTTGGCAGAAATCCTGCAGGCCAAAGGAGCCAAGAAGGTGGTGCTAGCCGACCTCTGCCGTGATGATATGGCAGAAGTGATAGAGGATGCCTTCCGCATGAACAAGCTGGTGGTATGCGCCTCTTCCTATGATGCAGACGTCTTTCCACCCATGCACATGTTCCTCTGGAAGCTGAAGATGAAAGCTTACCAGAACCGTACCGTAGGTATTCTGGAGAATGGTTCCTGGGCCCCCTCTGCCGGTAAGGCCATGCGTGCCATCCTGGAGCAGATGAAGAACGTCAACATCGTTGAACCTACCGTCACCATCCGTTCCTCTATGAAACAGGCAGACCTCCCAGCAATGGAAGCGCTGGCAGACGCGATACTGAAATAAACAAAAAAAAGAGAGCAAGTTGAAAAACCTGCTCTCTTCTTTTATAAGAGTATCTTAAAAAGAACTGAATTAGTTCTTGAAGAAATCCTTTACAGCCTCGTTGGGCACCATCTGCTCATCGAAAGAGTAAGAACCAGTCTCAGGGTTCTTTACCATCTTGATAACTTTGGTATATGAACGGCCATCAGTCTTACCAGTCTGAAGAGAGGCCACTGTTTTCTTTGCCATAGTTTATAATTTTCTAATGAGTTTATTACTTGATTTCCTTGTGAACAGTCATCTTCTTAAGGATGGGATTATACTTCTTGAGCTCAAGACGCTCAGGAGTATTCTTTCTGTTCTTGGTGGTAATATAACGAGATGTACCAGGCAGACCGCTTTGCTTCATCTCTGTGCACTCCAGAATAACCTGTACTCTGTT
>JAEEGK010027695.1_pt1 | contig 11424 bp, 5 predicted proteins | sample 8958771 | NCBI WGS metagenome assembly JAEEGK01 (sample SAMN16246547, study PRJNA631951) | gut metagenome | biome: gut microbiome; feature: rumen; material: SC-attached | host: Bos | place: Iran: Karaj | collected 2018-10 | reverse complement strand
CGAGCCTGAACCGCCAGTTGCCCGGCATCATGAGCAAGGCCGACGGCGTGATGGCCAATGCCGACACGCTGACGCGCAGCCTGACCACCCTCGACGTTGCCTCGACGATGGCCAAGGTCGACCAGACCATGCGCAATGTGGAGCAGATGACAGCCCGCCTGAACAGCAACGAAGGCACCCTCGGACTGCTCATGCGCGACCCCGGACTGTATAACAATCTGAATGCGACGATGATGCATGCCGACTCGCTGATGATTGATTTAAAGGGCCATCCAAAACGCTATGTTCACTTCTCGATTTTCGGCAAAAAAGATAAGTAATTTTAATTTCGTCTAAATAAAAACTTTCTCGAAAGTCCGATTGGCGGAAGCGTAAGGCGCTGATAAATAGAAGGTTTAACTTTCGCAATAGGGCTGCTTTCCGAAAAAGTGTGAAACATCTTAAATGCCGCGAAGATAGTCAGTTACGCGGGAAACTTTTAGGTGTAGAAAAACACTGAATTTGCACAATTCAAAAAAAAAGGCGAACTTTGCACTCGAAATGAAAAAACCATAGGTTAGACCGAATCCTATTATTATTTAACTTAGAACGCCAGATGCAGAACAAACATAAGGCGCTTTGGGACAACTGCCTCCATCTGATACGGCAGAACGTCACCGAGCAGCAATACAAAACGTGGTTCGAGCCCATCGTCTTCGAGTCTTACTCGGAGAGCGACGCCACGCTACTGTTGCAGGTTCCAAGCGCCTATTTCTGCGAATATCTGGAACAATACTACATCCGGCTGATGTACTGGGCGCTGACCAACAGCTTCAAGACGAAGGTCAAGCTCAACTACCGCATCGTTACCGACAAAGCCCATAAGCTTACACAAGACGTGGAAGTGGACCAGCCCGCCGACATCGACGTGCCCGAGACTCGTGCCCGTGGCAATCAGTCGCCTACGGTGCTCGATGCTACGCCTCAGGACCTGAATCCGCAGCTTGACCTGCACAAGACCTTCCAGTCGTTCATCGAGGGCGACTCCAACAAGCTGCCGCGCACCGTCGGACTCTCCATTGCCGAGCATCCGGGTAAGACCACGTTCAACCCCTTCTTCATCTTCGGACCGTCAGGCTGTGGCAAGACCCACCTTATTAATGCTATAGGCGTGCGCTGCAAGGAGCTGTATCCCCGTAAGCGCGTGCTCTACGTATCGGCCCGCCTGTTCCAGGTGCAGTTCACCGATGCCAGCCGACGCAACACCGTCAACGACTTCATCAACTTCTATCAGACCATCGATATGCTGATTATCGATGACGTGCAGGAGTGGGCAACGGCAGAGCGTACTGTCGCCACCTTCTTCCACATCTTCGACCACCTGTTCCGTTTGGGCAAGCAGATTATCCTGGCCAGCGACCGCCCGCCCGTCGACCTCGACTGGCTGAAGGACCGTATGCTGACGCGCTTCTCGTGCGGACTAATCGCCGAGATGGAGAAGCCCAACGTGCAACTCTGCATCGACATCCTGAACGCCAAGTGCCGGCGCGACGGTCTGAAGATTCCTGCCGACGTCATCCAGTTTATTGCAGAAACGGCCAACGGCAGCGTCCGCGACTTGGAGGGTGTGGTCAATTCGCTGATGGCCTATAGTATCGTCTACAACAGCAGCGTCGACATGCGACTGGCCGAGCGTGTCATCAAGCGCGCCGTCAAGGTCGACAACCACCCGCTCACCGTCGACGATATCTTGGAGAAGGTCTGCGGCCATTTCAACGTTCCCCAGCAGCAGGTCTTCAGCAAGAGCCGCAAGCGCGACTACGTCCTGGTGCGTCAGGTCTCGATGTATCTTGCCCAGAAGTACACCAAGATGCCCGCTTCGCGCATCGGTCAGCTCATTGGCGGCCGCGACCACTCGACGGTGCTTCACAGTTGTTCCGCCATTGAGGAACGGCTCCGTGTCGACAAGGCCTTCTCAGCTGAAATCAGCAGCATCGAGAACTCCTTCAAGCTGAAGGCGTAAATGTAATCTCATTAATTGTCAATCACAGGAATTATAATAGCAAAAACGGCAAAAGCGCCCCGTGAAGTTGCGGGGCGCTCATTTTTTACAGTCGGACGGTGACACCGGCGATGAGCCAGCGGCCGGGCTGGGGCACCAGTCCGTAGTCGCGGTAGCTGGTGTTCAGCAGGTTGTTGGCCTTCAGGTAGAGCTCGTAGGCGGGATGTTGCCACGACAGGCGGGCATCTACGAGGGCGTAAGGGCGGTAGTCGTTGACGCTGCCGTCGAAGTCGGTGTACTGTCCGGCGCGGTCCTGCCAGCGCAGGTTGGCATCGAATGTAAGGCGACTGGCGATGGGCACGCGTGCACCCACCACCAGTTTGTGGCGCAGGTACTCTAAAGCGTACTGCGAGACGATGCCGGGCTCCAGGTCCTTTTCCTGATGGATGTAGCTATAGCTGATTGACAATTGAGAATTGAGAATTGAGAGTTGGGCCGACGTCTCCAGTCCGACGCTGTTCAGGCGGGTGTGGTTGACGCTCTGCCATGCGGCTTCGTTGCCCTGACGGGTGTCCATGATCCAGTCAATCATGTTGCGGCCGTGGTGGTGCCAAAGGGCCAGGTGAAGGGTGAAGGGTGACTGGTGAAGTGAGGCACCCAACTCTACGGCGCGCATTTCCTCGGGCTTTAGGTGAGGGTCGGCCTTGTAGCCTTGCAGTTTGTAGTACATCTCGGTGAACGAGGGCATGCGCAGCGATGTGTTGTATGAGGCGTGCAGCTTCCAGTGGCTGCCGAGCCGCAGGCTGGCGTCGATGCCCGGGTAGATGGTGGGGTTCATGTCGGCCCATGTATTCTTCACCACGACAAAGCCTGCCGAGACGGTGAGGTTTTGGAGCAGCACGTTGTGCTCGGCATAGGCGCTGATGTTGGTGCGGTTCAGACCGAGAGTGTAGTCGCGGTCGGTGCCGTAGATGGCGTGGGGGCGGGTGAGCGGCTCGCCGAGGTTTCCGCTGACGAGGTTCTCATTGCGCAGTTCGGCGCCGAGAGCCGTGCGGCCCAACGACCAGTCGAAGTGGCTGTTGAGCTGGAGGCCGAAGACGTCGGTGCGGTTGTAGTTGAAGGGCATGAGGTCGGAGCGGTTGCGGTAGCCTTCGTAGCGGTCTTGGTGCTGGTTCCAGTAGACGGTGGGGTGCAGTGATACTGCACCAGACTGGACAGAGGCTTGGAGGGCGGCGGTGAGCTTGGTGGTGTGCTCGTACTGGTCGTCGGCCTGCCATTTGGGCGAAGCGTAGGCGGTGCTGGAGCCCCAGCCCTTGTCGGCTATGCCGAAGTGCCAGTTCAGGCTGAGGGCGTTGGCGGCGTAGTGGCCTTGGTAGAAGGCTTTCGCGCCGCTGTAGTCGCTGTTCAGCGAGCCTGCCTTGCTGCGGCTGTAGCCGTCGGAGCGGGCGTAGGAGGCGGAGAGGGAAGACTTTATGGTGATAGGTGAAGGGTGAAGGGTGAAGGGAGAATACCTGAAACCGACATGGGCGTAACCGTGGGAGCCGCCCTCCACCCGGGCTTGAACATTTCTCCCTTCACCCTTCACCAAACGCCCTTCACCAGTAGTCACGATATTGATGGCGCCGACGAGCGACGACGTGCCGTAGATGCGGGCGGCAGGGCCTTCGAGCACCTCGATGCGCTGGATGTCGCTGAGGTCGCATGGCAGGTCGAGGGTGTTGTGACCGGTCTGCGGGTCGCAGATATTGATGCCGTTGAGCAGGACGATGATTTGCTCCTGTGTGCCGCCTCGGACTGAGATGTCGGTCTGCGCGCCAATGGGACTGCGCTGACGGACATCTACACCTACGGTCAGTTTCAGCAAATCGTTAATACTTTGCACCGGGGCCTGCTGAATGTCGGCACGCTCCAGTACAGTGACCATTCTCGCAGCCTGACTACGCGTCAGGGGCGCTCGACTTCCGGTGACGCTCACCTCGTCGAGCAGCAGCTCGCGTGGGATGCTGACAGCCGTTGAGTCGGTGACGACGGGATGGGTGCTTACACTCTCGGCCGACGCATAAGTGAGCGTCGACACGGAGAGGACGGAGCAGACCACCTCGCGGCCTAAGCAGCTGAAGAGCGACCAGCCCTTGTTCCCAAACTGATGGAACACGAGCACGCGGCGCTTGTTGAACAGTGGTTTGTACATTTTTTGTTTAATGTTTAGAGTTTAGTGTTTAGTGTTTAGGCTAAACGGATGCAAAGGTACGAATAATAATTAAACTTTCTGACGTTTTTAACGTCAAAAAGGTACTAAACTTTTGCAAAAGATGAAAATTCTATTACTACTGTCAGTCTTCCTGCTGGCCTGTGGTCACTTGCAGGCAGGCTCTCTTGACGATATCCGTCAGGCTCTTGAGGAGTCGTCGGTGTCACAAGTCCAGGAGAAAGTATATGTCCATACCGACAACCAGTGCTACTTCGTGGGCGATACACTGTGGTATAAGGCATACGTCGTGCGTGCTGACAACCTGCAGCCTACCGACATGAGTCGCATTCTGTATGTCGAGTTGCTGTCGCCCGATGGCGTGCTCGTGGAGCGCCAACAGATTATCGTGGCGCCCGACAACTATACCTGCGGACAGTTCGTACTGACCGATTCGCTCTACTCTGGCTATTACGAGCTGCGTGCCTATACCCGCTGGATGCTGAACTTCAACGTGTCGCGTCACAAATATACGGTACAGGAGACGTGGAAGTTCTTCAACCGCCAGATGTGTGCTGACTACTACCGTCTGTGGGACGGGCTGTACTCGCGCGTGTTCCCTGTCTATAGCAAGCCTGAGACGGCTGGCGACTACGCTGCCCGCCGCATGTACCAGCGCCCCAAGACGCGCATCCAGAAGCCGAAGAAGGAGGAACTGTTCGTCACGTTCTATCCCGAGGGCGGCTCGCTGGTCGAGGGACTTGAGAGCCGCGTGGCCTTTGCCGTCGAGGACCAGCTGACGGAGGCCGTCGACATCAAGGGTACGCTAATGGAGGGCGACCGTCAGGTAGGCTCCATCGCCACCACCCATCAAGGGCGCGGCACGTTCACCGTGACTCCAGGCGAGAAGCGCCTGAAAGCCCGGTTCCGTTGGCGCGGCAAGGACTACACGTTCCAGCTGCCCAAGGCCGAGAAGAGTGGGGTAGTGCTGCGGCTCGACGAAGGCGGTCGTGCCACCATTGCCGCCCGGGGCCTGGCGCAGGACCGTGAGTACGGCGTCTCGGTGCTCTGTCGCGGTGTGCTGAAGCACTTCGCTGCCCTCGGACCGGTGAATGGCGGCAAGGTCAGCGTCCAGCTGCCTGTTGACGAGCTGCCCGTCGGTGTGAACGACGTGACGGTGTTCGACGACGAAGGGCGCGTGCTGGCCGACAGACTGTTCTTCTGTAGGGGGAATGGGCTTTATGAGGAGGCGCCCATTGTGCCCATAGAGCCCATTAAACCTACGACGACTTACCAGCCTTACGAGCAAATCAGCGTCGGCGTGCAACTGACGCCGGAGACCACATTCTCGATAGCCATCCGCGACACGGGCACCGACGAGCCCACTTACAACGACGGCAACGTGATGACCGACCTGCTGCTCTCAAGCGAGCTGCGCGGCTTCATTGCCAAGCCCGCCTACTACTTTGAGAAGGACGACAAGCAGCATCGCGACAACCTCGACCTGCTGATGATGGTGCAGGGCTGGCGTAAGTACAAGTGGCAGGAACTGAGCGACACGGCGCGCCAGATGCGCTACGAGCCCGAGCAGACGATGACCGTCAGCGGCAGCGTGTACAAGATGCTGAGCATCAACGATGTGGAGCTTGTCGAGATTCCGTCGTGGCAGAACGGTGTGGGCATGGTGGGGACGAAGTCGCCCTCGCTGACCAGTGACCAAGAAGACCCGTGGGCCGAGGAGAGCACCGACGAGAATCCCATCATCTCAAGCAATGAGGCGTGGGCTGATATTGGCGACCAGGTTGTCAGCTCGGTTGAGTTCGGCGGCATTGAGAACGCCAACGACCTGTTGGGCGTCAACCACGGCGGACTGAAGAAGGAGGTGCTGGTGGAGGCTGAGCTGCTGATGGGCAACGAGGTGGCCGGAGGCGTGCAGAAGACGCACGACGGCGGGCTGTTCTCGTTCCAGATACCGCCTTTCTACGGCGTTACCTACCTCACTCTGAAAGCCTATAAGGAGAAAGACTCGCTCGACAAGGCCATCGCCTCGCGCAAAGATGCCACCGTGTATCGTGAGGATGCCTTTGCCGACTTCTACGTGAAGCGCGACATGCCTTACCCCGTCTTCACCCATAAGTACAACTACTACGAGAACCACGCCCCCGAGTGGGATGTGACCATCGACGAGGATACGCTCTCGGAGCTGACGATGGAGAACGACGTTCACATGCTGCAGAATGTCACCGTCAGCGGTCGCCGCCACGGTCGCCGCGCCGTCGACTGGAACAAGCCGGCCATCGTGCGCGATGCCTACGACCTCTACAATGACCTGACCGACTACGGCCTGTCGTTCGGTAAGTTCGACATGCGCCAGTTCCCGTTGCAGGTAGCGAAGTTCCTCTACGGCAACATGGGGCGCCCCGTACACTTCAACGTCGACGGGCGGCTGAACGGCCAGACCTACTGGCGCAACTATGACTTCACGGCCAATATGGAAGGTGACATGGCCGACGCCATACAGGCCAGCGAAAAGACCCGCGCGGCAGCAGCCGTCTTCAACAACCTGAAGCTGAGCCGGCTTCAGGACATCCGCGTGTTCAGCGACTATGAGCCGCGCAACGAGGACTCGACGATGGTGGTGAGCACCGTGCTGGCCGACGTCACGGTGGAGATGGTGCCTATACCAGACGACGGCAAGCAGGTAGTCTACCGCGACCGCCGCATCTACTTCCACGGCATGAACGAGCCCGCCGCGTTCTACCAGCCCGACTACAGCCGCCGCCAGACGGGCGAGGCCCCTGCCGACTACCGCCGCACGCTCTACTGGAACCCCAATGCCCGCAGCGACGAGGACGGCCGCTTCACGGCTACCTTCTACAACAACGGCAAGGAGACGCGCATAAAAATGAGCGCCGCCGGAGTTACCCCCGACGGACGCCTGTTGTATTCGAAGTAGGTTCTATTTCACCATTACTTTTCTGACCTTTCCGCCTTCGCGGATGATGTTCAGGCCGGGCTTCAGGGCGTCGAGTTGGTGGCCCTGGAGGTCGAAGATTTGCTCTTGTTGTTGCGAGTACGCAACACACGGGACCTGGTTGGTGAGCTTGCCGGCGATGTAGTCGGGGAGGAAGTAGCCGAGGTGAGGGGGCTGGTTGTAGGCGTTGTTCTGCCAGCAAATGGCCATGCGGTAGGTATGGTCGTGCATCAGTGTCGGCACGCGGTATTTCGTTCCCGTAGTTGTGGTATAGATGTTCAGCGTGGCATTGTCGGTGGTGCTCCATAGGATGAGCTCCTCGCGCCAGTCGCCGAAGATGTCGGCCGAGAGGCAGGGCGTCGCTTTCGTGCCGTTGCATGAGGCCGGACTGCCGAGGCTTCCTATCGGCGTGCTGCCGACGCCCAGTGCCGAACCGCCGTATTTCGAGATGGTGGTGCCGTCGAGCAGCTCGTCCATCAAGTCGCCGTCCCAGTAGATGCGGAAGTTCATCGAGGGTTTCGTCGAACCAGCCTGCTTGCCCGTCAGCGTGTTGAACGGGTTCTGGTTGCGCGAGGCGCTGTCGAAGCCGCCGTAGGCCGACCAGAACTCATAGCCCCGGGCGCCCAGAATGTCGGCAGCCAGTCCGCGTCCGTTGTCCTGTCCGCTCTGTCCGCCTTTCCAGATAATCTCGCCCGTAGCAGCATCGTGGAGGTCCCACGCGTACGTACCTTTCTCTTCATGAATATCGAACAGTTCCAATCCAGGACGGTCGGGGTCGAGGTCGGCCAGATGGATGGCATCGCCGTGACCGAAGCCCACGGCATAGAGCATCTTGCCGTCGTCGTCGAGGGCTGCCGAGCCCCAGACAATCTCGTCCTTGCCGTCGCCGTCGACATCGGCTATCGACATGTTGTGGTTGCCGTTGGCATACATCGTGTAGCGGCCCAGACCGGAGGTGCAGATTGTTCCCTTGTAGGTCGACGTCTTGCGGTTGGCATCCATCACTTTGTACGTCGTCTTCGTGTCGCTCATGTGCAGCCAGCGGTGCTTCAGCTCCGTGCCGTCGAAGTCGACTGCCCAAATGTAGGCGAAGGTGTAGTAGCCCCGGCAGAAGATGCCGCTGGCGTGGCCCTCAGGACCGTCCAAGTAGGCGGTAGCGGCGAGGTAGCGCTCACCGCGGTTGCCATAATCGCCCTTGTCGTTCTTGCCGCTGCGGTCGTCCCAGTTAAAGGTGCCTGCGGCTTCGCTCAGTTCGGGTTTGGCATTGCGGTTAGGGTAGTAGGCAATCGTGTGGATGGCGGCACCGGTCTCGCCATTGAATACGGTCAGGTATTCATGTCCACTATTAATGCGTCCGGCACTCGTACGGTGGTCCTTGGTGTTACTGGCTGCCTTGATCTTCTCGTCAGTAGCGGCCTGGTTCACATAGTTGCCGAGACCGTCCTTCGAGCCAGGAGCCGTCTTGCACATCAGCTCGGCCTTGCCGTCGCCGTCGTAATCGAAGACCTGAAACTGGGTGTAATGGGCGCCGGCGCGGATGTTAACTCCCAAATCAATACGCCACAGCAATTTACAATTTGACAATGTATCATTTACAATTTTATAGCAGTCGATAAAGACATTGTCCGTCTTGTCGCTTTGGGAATTATCTTTCGAGTTGCTCGGATCCCATTTTACGAAGATCTCGTATTCACCATCGCCGTCGACATCGCCAACCGAGCAGTCGTTGGGAGAGTAGGTGCCGCCCAATGCCCCTTTGGCCGGACGGTCGAGTTTCAGCTTCTTGTAGACTTCGCCCCAGACTTTTACGGGGTCAGAGGTGCTGACAGTCTCGCCATTGACCTTGGTGATGACCTGATATTCGGAACTGCTGTCGCCGCTGTTGTCCTTGTAATTGCTCACTTCTAAATCGGTGGCGATGGTCGTTCCATTGCGAACGAGGTCGAAACGGGTTTCTTTATCGTCGGTACCGAGGAATCGCCAGCTGACGAAGTTGCCGTTTCCGCTATTTGCGGGCAGTGCCACGACTCCACGGTTCAGTTGCTCCATTTGGGTGATGGGGGTGATCTGCGCCATTCCGCAGATGGTGATAGTAGATAGCAGTAGTGTTGTGAAAAGTCTTGATTTGAACATTTTATGATGTCTGTTTATATTTTCTGGCTGCAAAGGTATGAAAAAGACGCGGTATTGAGTTTGGTTGAAATGATAAAAAAACTAAAAATAAAGATTTTATTCAATAAAAAGCATGGCGATTTGAAAAAATTAACCTAATTTTGCAGCGACTTATGAACATTACTTTAATTACTAATTTATAAATTATTAAAAATCGTATGAAAAAGAATCTTATTTGGATGGCAGCTGCCATTTTGACGTTTGGACTATCATTTAGTTCATGTGCGGTAGAGGATCTTCCTGTTGCCCATGATGCGGAGTATTATTGGGAAAAAACATCTTCAGTTTATGATTTTGAGGATGGTGAAAACACCGTATTCACAGCTACAAGCCGTATGTCTGTAGAAATTCAGGACAATGCCGATAAGGGTAGTAAGGTTCTGGCTCTGAAGAATGCCGGTAACACACAGAATGGTTATGGCTTCACTTACTACAACTTTGCTGACAAGGTTCAGAAGTCAACCATGGTGAACATTTCATTTGACTATTTCAACGGTGGTGGTCGTGGTTGCATGACCATTGGTGACGGTTTGGTTCGTGGTACTGATGGTAAGGGCGCAGGTATGGATCGTATAAACAGAGCTCCTTTCTATGGTCAGAAGGGTGCTATCCTCCGTATTGGTAACAGCTCTGATGGTAAGAGCTATGTCGTTAACGACCGCGTTCTTGGCGAAACAGCTGACTGGTGCAACAAGTGGCTTACTATCGAGGCTAAGATCTATACTATTGACCGTCAGGTACAGTGGGTGATCAAGGATGGCGATGAAATCGTTGCTGAGAGCGGTACTTTCGAGGGTGAAGGCGAAGACGCTGTGTTCACCCCTGGTAAGATTGACTACTGGCAGGAGGATGCTGACGATTGCACTCAGATTGACTGCTTCGGTTTTGTTAATAATAATGTTAGCTTCATCGACAACTTGAGCATCACCAACGCACGTGATCTTAATATTAAGTATGCTGATGATGTAAAGATAATGTATGTAGATGCAGCAGGCAATGAACTGAAGGAGTCAAAGACTATCAGCGCACGTGTCGGTACTTTCGTAAAACTGGCTGGTGCTGACAAGGCTTCGTTCAAAAATGCTGATGAGACTGTTAAGTATATCTATGAGTCTGACAATGCCGAGGCTACGCCGGTTGCTGAGAGCGGTACTGAGATTAAGGTTGTGTTCCGTGAGGCTGAGACTTGCTATGCTGTGCTGAATTGTATGTCTGGTAGCACGCAGTTGTACAGATTCTATGATACCAAAAACTACTGGTTCTTCGAGGGTGACAACTTCATTCTCCGTCCCGCACGTGGTTATATGAAGGATGGTGCTTGCTACTTCACAGCAGCTACATCTTATAATGGTGTAACCTTCACCTTCCCAGGTTCTATCACCCCGACTGTTTCTGGTGGTAAGACTATCTATATCGGTACTGTTAACTATGATCTCGATCCGAATGTTGTTTACTATAGCGACGTTGAGCGTCTGGCAATGCCTGTTGCAGAGGGTGGTCTCGGCCAGCTTTCTGGTACTGTGAACAGCTGGTACTGCTTCAGCGGTGATGGTGTTTATTTCGATCGCTTCTCAGGTGGTCGTGGTATTCGTCTCGATGTTGACTCTTACGTTTGGACTGAGCCTATTGCAGAGGCAGGTACCTATACCGTAACCATCTACGGACGTAACGACTCTAACGATGCTGCCGAGCCTCCTTACGTACTCGGTCTGCGCGATGCTGAAGGCAATGTGACATGGTTCGAGGGTCTGACCATTCCTTCTTGGGGTGGTGCTGTCACAGGTGAGAACGTTGTTGAGGGCGTTACGATCCCTGCTGGCTCTTCACTGGTAATCAAGAACGACGATGCAGCTAAGTTGGTTTCACTTGACGATGTCAAGATCTCTAAACCCGCTGCAGCTGAGTAATAAAATCTCTGGGAGATAATTAATATTAAGCCCTCGCGCCCAAAAAGCACGAGGGCTTTTAAAAACAAGAATAATTGCTTATGAAAAGAATTTCTACGCTTGCCTTGATGGCTTTCTTTTTCTGCCTCAGCTCGATGGCTCAGGTAGTGTTGGGAGATATTAACTTCAGCCTCAAAGATGGAAGTAAGATTAATCCTACAAC
>JAEEGK010027692.1_pt1 | contig 11425 bp, 10 predicted proteins | sample 8958771 | NCBI WGS metagenome assembly JAEEGK01 (sample SAMN16246547, study PRJNA631951) | gut metagenome | biome: gut microbiome; feature: rumen; material: SC-attached | host: Bos | place: Iran: Karaj | collected 2018-10 | reverse complement strand
AAAGGCGCAACGGTGTGGTACTCATAGATGAGCTGACAGTCGGTGAGCGTGACGGTTCCGTGCAGCGCCGAACAGCCGTAGAACGAATCATCCATCAAAATGACATCTTCGAAGACGAGGGAATCCTCTTCGGCGAACAGCGATGTGCATCCGGAGAATGCGCTGGGGTTGATCTGACGGACCTTGGACAGGTCGATGCCCGTAAGAGATGTGCATCCCTTGAAGGCATTGACGTTGATCAGCAGCCTGCTGTTGCCGGTACGATCGCCCTGTATGACAATCGTGGATAGATTGGTACAGTCCCTGAACGCACCCTCGCTGATGGAGGTTGCCGACGGGATGGTCAGCGTAGCGATGCGGTCGCTGCCCTGGAAGGCATTGTTGCTGTGTGCGCCGAGGATGAGGTTGATGGGGTTGACGATACCATCGAGTATGTTAGGGTTGATGAGGGTGCCACTGGAGACCTTCAACGATGCGATGTCGCATCCGTAGAATATCTCCCCCTCGGTACCGTAATCCCTTCCGAAAGCACATACGCCGTCGATGACGACGTCGCCGGTCACTCCAGCGAACTTGAAGGCCCTGCTATCGAGCGTGGTAACGGAATGGATGTCGATCCTTCCCAGCTTGGGGGCGCTGGCGGAATCCGCACCGCTGAATGCACCGTCACCGATGGTGACCGCGCTTCCGAGATCGGTGAAGTCGTTCACGAGGGAGCGGCAGCTGGCGAAGGCGTTCTGGCCTATGCTCTCGACGTTGGAAAGATCTATGGTCGCCAGATTTACACATCCGCCGAAGGCACCGTCGCCTATGGTCGTGCAGTTGTCCGGGAGGATGACCTCGGTCAACTTCACGTTGTTGGATACCTGACTGTTCCCGATGGATGTGAATCCGCTGCCGAAGGTGATCTTGGATGCGTTCCTGATGAATTGCGATACGAAGAACGGTACGCTTTCGATGTTGTTTGCGAATTTGAGATGGAATTGCGAAGCATTGGCGCCAATGTGGTCAACAAAGGCAGAATTCAGCGTCACAGTCCCGATCTGTCTGATCTCAACGTAGCTGACGTTGTTGGTGTTATAGAAACTCTGAGTGTAGAACGTCGTATTGCAGGAGATGTCAAAGATTAATCCCGTGATGTTGGCGGTCGAGGCCGAACCGATAAAGGCCTGCGGGACGGATGCCACGTTACCGGAGAATGTCACGGTCACACCGCCGCTTGCGGTTCCGGCGCCTTTCAGCCCGTCGCTGGGGAACGATGTGAGGTTGGTCGCACTAAAGGTCAGCGCTTTCAGATTGTGCAGGTTGTTGGCACCGCCGTTAAAATATCTGACGCCTGCGCCGATGGTCAGCTCCTCGCAGACGAGGAAGTCGCTCACACTGGCGGAGTTGACTGTCACGATATCGTCATCGATGATGATTATCTTGACGAACTTCTTGAGGGATTCCCAGGGAACTGCGGATGAGGGCAGCGTAGTGCTGGTTCCGGCTGAGAGTGTGAGGGTCTTCGTCGATGCGACGTAACTGTACTTGATCGCATCGGAATCCAGCGGGGTCCTGTCTCCCGGTTCATACTGAAGAGTGTTGAGTGCTGTGTCCTGAACATAGCCGTCCAACGCATTGGTCTCTACGTCGTTGATATCGATGACCTGCATCGAGTAGAGTTCGGCATTGGTGCTGTAGAGGGTCTCGAACGCAAGTTCACCGATGGAACCGGGCACTGCCATCAGTTTGACGGTTTTCAGGAGAGGGTCATTGTAGAATGCATAGGAACCGATGCTCGCTACCTTATCGGTTATGAGCAGGGACGTGAGCTTCGTATCCGAGAACGCGTAGCTTCCGATAGATATATCGGAGGCGGACCCGAATGAGACGCTGCTCAGGCTGCTTCCTTCGAAACAATAGTCGCCGAAGGCTGTGACGTTGTCCAGCCCGGTGATGGACTGGATGACCGAATCCTGGAATGCGTTGTCTCCGATGGACGTGGTCGTGTTCCCCAAGGTGAGCGTTCCGATGTTGGAACCCATGAAAACGCCCGCCTCAATGCTTGCCTTGCCGATGTTGGCGGTCGTGATGCTGGAATTCTTGAAGGCATCGGTGCCTATGGTGGCGACGGTGGTTGGGATGGAGATGGTGCCAATCGTCTTCCCGTATGCGGCATAGTTTCCGATGGAGGTGACTGTCGCGGGCATCTCCTGCACGCTGGATCCCTGCATCATGTACAGGAGGCTTGTCGGCACGCTGTTCTCTAAGGAGTACAATACTCCGTCTGTAAGCACGAAATTGGTGTTCTCGTTGGAGAGGGTGAGTTCGGAGATGCTTGCTTTCTGGAAGATGGTGCCGTTGATGGTGGCGACTCCGCTCCCGATGTGCAGTTTGGTGGTCGAAGCCCCGATTTGGTATGCGTTGAGCGCAGTGACAACGTCGCCGATGACTACTTCTGCGGCGTTGAGCCCTATGTCATAGGTGACCCTGGTGGAATTGATTGTTACCTTGGGTATGTACGCTTTTTCAAATACCGCCGAGGAGATGGTGGTAAGTGTTGGACCGATGGTTATCCCGTCGGTTGCAGGAACTCCTGCGGTGAACCGGGCGCGTTGGAAGGCGTAACCGCCGAGCTCGGTGAGTGTTGAGGGGAAATCGAATGCGATTATTGTCTTGTATGCATCAGTATCCGAACCAAAGGCATAGGCCCCGATGACGCTCAACTGCGAACCTTCCTCAAGGTAGAATGTAGAACCGTTGAGCTTGGAGAAGGAACTATTGGCAATGCGTGTCACATTCGAACCGATGTAAATGCTCATACCGGTAGGGTTGTTTGACGAATCAGTGGTCGGATTGTCGATGATATTCGCGTAGGCGCTAAGAGAACATGTGTTCTGGGTGGCGTTGTAATAGACGGTCTTCAGGTTTTTGCAGCCTTCGAAGGCATAGTTTTCGATATAGTTGATCGTAGACGGTATCGTCACTGTCGTCAGATTGGTACATCCGGTAAATGCGGCACCGTTTATCCGAACAACGTTGTACCCGACCTCATTGTCCGTGATGGTCGCCGGAATCGTGAAAGTTGTTGTATTCGCCTTGAAATCATCGGTAGTGGAGTACACTCTTAAGTCGCCGCTTGCCAACTCAAGATAAGTCACACCGTCCACGGTATGGGAATCCCCCTGTTTGGCCGACGACTCGTCGCTCACCGACGCTATTCCTATCAAAACGCATGCTACGGCGACGATGAACAAAGAATACATCATCGCCTTCTTCCCTGTGCTCAAAACCATTCTCTCCCCTCGGTTGTAATCACAATTTCGTCTGACGCATGACACTGTGTAGGATCAGGGCACGCCGCGGCCCGGGACACCCGTCGGTAATGAGAAATGACGGGATACGGCCGTACCGTGGAGCCTAGACTCTACAGGGTCTGCGTCCATGTAAAGAACTAGCCTTTGCTCCTATTATATAAAGAACGCATGAGCGACGATAATAACAAGGAAGGACTGATTTGTTTTTCCGCAAAATCAGACGTTTCACCGAAAAACAGACACATTTCTGATAATCTGCTCCGACCCGTTAAATAGTGTTAAATAGGAATTCTGATTCGGAAAGCTATGTTAACGCCGATAAACCGCAAGATAGGGGAGTTCAGATGACCTTCTCCATTACGAAATCGTCCATGACGTATCCGTTCCCGATGTCCGCCACCTGCGTACGGACGGTCACGAATCCGTTCCTCTCGTAGGCCCTTATCGCGACGGAATTGTTCCTGTTGACCGTGAGGTAAGCTGAACCAAAACCCTCGCGCTGGCACAGTTCGAAGATGAGCTTCAGGGCCTGCGATCCGAGTCCCTTCCCGCGGCACTCCTTCCTCAGGTACAGTTTGCTTATGAACAGCCTGTCGCCCTCGGGGACCAGCCCTGTGTATCCGACAATCGAACGATCATCGACCAGGAAAAAGTACCTGTATCCCTTCCCCGAGACCTGCTCCCTCATGGCATGCTCCGACTGGAACATGTCCACCATGTAGTCGATCTGCCCTTCGGACAGTATGCACGGGAAGTACTCGTGCCATATCTCTGATGCAAGCGATGCCAGTTCTGGAATGTCGGAGGACGATGCCGGCCTGAGGCTCAGCATCTCCTGATCTCCTTCGTGAGATCGTACAGTCCCGCCTCGAAGTTCACGCCGTACTTCACGTCGGTCTTGGCGTCGTAGGTCCTCATGATGCTCCCTACGGTGTAGTCCACGGCGATGGAAGCGGAGTCCTCCAGGGACCTGCCGTTCATCACCGCCGCTACCAAAGCTGAAGCGAAGACGTCGCCGGTGCCGTGGTAGTACCCGGGGATGACGTCCCTGAAGCAGTAGCTTGTCTTCGTGGTTGCGGAATCGTACGTAGCCGCACCGAGCTTGCCCTCCTCGAAGTACACTCCCGTGAGGACCACTTTCTTGGCGCCCATGGCGCAGAGGTCCTTCATCAGGCCGATGATGTAATCGGGGGTGTAAGGTCCCTCCCTGTACTCCCTTCCGAGCATGAAGCATGCCTCGGTGATGTTCGGGACCACGATGTCCGCGATGGCGCACAGGCTACCCATGTCCTTGGCGAATGCCATGTCGAAAATCGGATACATCTTGCCGTTGTCGGCCATTGCCGGATCTACGACGACCACGGTATCATCCTTCCTCAGTCTCCCGATGGTGGACTTGACGATCTCGATCTGTTCCTTGGAGCCAAGGAATCCGGTGTAGATGGAGTCGAATCCCAGTCCGAGGGTCATCCAGTGGTCCACGATGGGGACGATGTCCTCGGTCATGTCCCTGTACGTGTATCCGGTGAATCCGCCGGTGTGCGTTGACAGCACGGCGGTGGGGATGACGCTGCATTCCACGCCGGTGGCGGAGATTATCGGTAATGCTACAGTCAGGGAGCATCTCCCTACGCAGGAGATGTCGTGGATCGCGAGGACGCGCTTCTGGTCGGCCATGTTTGCAGAATTCTGCATCATGTATAAAACATTAAAGGGAAAGGGATTCAGGGAATCGGATGCCCGATGATACGGGTCGGACGGCTTAGACGATTCGGGCCTTCATCCTGTCCAGCGCTTCCTGCGCCAGATCGAATCCCTGCTCGGCGGCCCTCGAATAGTAATCTTCAGCCTTCGCAAGGTCCTTCTCCACGTAGACGCCGTGCTCGTACATCCAGCCCATGTAGAACTGGTCGGCGTACTGCCCGGCGTCCGCGCCGAACTCGCATTCCTCGAGGACGTTCTGCTGCGATGCCATCCTGAAGTACCTCTGTGCAGCTTTGTCATCCTTCTCCACGCCTATACCCTCGGTGTGCAGCCTGCCCATCTCGAACAGGGCGAATCCGCACCTCTGGTTCGCGGAGAGCTTCAGATACTTCACCGCGTCGGGTAAGGATACCTCGGTTCCGCGCCCGCAGAGGTACATCATTCCGAGGTTGTACTGGGCAACGGGGGTGTTGTTGGCTGCGGACAGTTTGGTCCACTTGAAGGCCTCGTCGTAGTTCTTCTCGACGCCGTATCCGCCGTCGTATGCCGCTCCGAGGTTGCACATGGCGAGGGGGTGTCCCTGCTCCGATGCCTTGAGGTTCCATTTGAAGGCCTCCTCGTTGTTGATCTCGGTACCGGCGCCGCGGAGGTACATGTTGGCCAGATTGAACTGGGCGTTGGGGTTGCCCTGCTCGGCGGATTTGGTGTACAGCTCGAGTGCCTTCTTGAAGTCGATCTCGACGCCGTTGCCCCACTCGTACATCGTGGCGAGGTTGTTCTGGGCGTTATTCTCCCCCTGTTCCGCGGCGAGGGTGTACCACTTCGCCGCCTCCTGATAGGACTGCTTCACGCCGTCGCCGTTCTCGTACCTGTATCCCAGGTCCGACTGGGCCTCCGCGTTGCCCTTCTTGGCTTCGTTCACGAGTTCCCTGATGGTGAGTTTGCGGCGCATCTGCATGATGACGGGTATGCGGTACTCGTCTTAAAGGACACTATGCGTCAATTGTTTATCACTGAACATTATATTTTTAATTTGAAAGATATGAAATTTATCTTAGAACATATGTTTGTTATCGTCAAACATTAAATACTACAACGCGGATGTATGTTCAGAGGTAAGTCGAATGGCTGACATTTACAAGGTAACGGAGGTCCTCTCGAAGGTCTTCCAGATATTATGCATGATCGCTGCGATCGCCACGCTCGTTGGCGGGATACTGCTGATCGCGGTTGACGATCCGGGACAGTACATCGAACCCGAGGACAGACTGGTGAACGTGTGCGGCATGGCCATCTACATCTACGAGCCCGTCGCGGAGAAGGCGGCGGATGCCATCGGTGCGTCGCTCATCGTATCCGCGGTACTGCTCGGACTGCTGACGATGATCTTCCGCAACGTGAACCTGATCGTCTGCACGTCCAAGGGCAAGACATGGTTCTCCAAGGGCGAGACACCCTTCCAGGACGACGTCGTCAGGATGGTCAGGGAGATCGGGATATTCATGATCTTCATGTACGTCGTGGGACTGGTAGGCACAAGCATCGTGGGACTGATCTGGGACAACGTGGAGACCAGCACAACGATGGTCATGCTCGTGATGGGCATAATCGTGATCTGCCTCTCGAAGATATTCGAGTACGGCAAGGGGCTCCAGGAGTCCGAGGACGGCCTCATATGACCGGCAGGATCGTGCTGCATCTGGACCGCATGATGGTCGAGAGGAAAATGTCCCTGAACGAGCTGGCCGAGAAGGTGGGCATTTCGAATGTCAACCTCTCGAAGATCAAGAACAACCGCGTCACCGCGGTGAGGTTCGAGACTCTGGCTGCCATCTGCGACGCCCTGCAGTGCGGGGCGGGGGACATCCTCGAGTACGTCCCGGACGAATGACCTTTGGACAAACACCTTCCCTTTACTCTTTCGTCCGTGACGGCGCCGGCACCATCGAAACATACGAATACGTCCCCGCGGTTGTCGGAGGCAGGCTGATAATGATCGATCTCTCCAGGATAGGGCCGGTTTGCGGATGTCTCTCCGTCATCGTCTTCACGATATGCTGGATAGTCTCCGCTCTGCTCTGGGAGGATTGGACCCTCGGCACACATGCCCTGTCGGATATCGGGGTCTGCGGGGTCGATTCTGCGGAGATCGTATTCAATCTCGGATGCATGCTGACGGGGTTCCTCGTCCTGTTCCCTGGACTGAGGATGACCGAGATGGACGGGACATGGTTCCGCACCAGCGGGTATATGGTGATCATCTGCAGCGTATCATGCGCCGCCATCGGCGTGGTCACGGAGGATTACGGGATAATGCACAACATCACCGCCTCGACCTATGCCGTGTTCGCGGCGGTCTTCGCCATAACCTCTGCAGCGGGGGATTACGTCATCGGGAAGAAGGCGCTGACGGCATTGGCGGCCGTGATGCTTATCGCCAGCGGCATAATGTGCGTGGCGCAGCCCTTCGCCGTGTTCGAGCCGTTCGCGATCGTGTGCATCCTCATCTGGACGTTCGTCCAGTCGGCACTGATGCTTCGTCTCGATACCGTAAAAACGGGAAGCGAGTGATCAGATCTTGGAGTACTGCTCGAGCACCTCGGCGAACTCGGCGAGGGTCTTCTCGGAGTCCCCGTGCTCGATACCGTCCTTCACGCAGTGGTTGATGTGCCCCACGAGGATGATCTGACCGACCTTGTGTATCGCGCTCTTGATGGCGTTGACCTGTATGAGGATCTCCTCGCAGGGGACGTCCTCGTCGATCAGCCTCTCGAGACCCGATATCTGTCCGGCGATCCTCTTGAGGCGCCTGTGAAGGTTCTCGGAGTCCATGCACTGTTTCATGCCCGAAAATTGCAGGAATACGTTAAAAACCCTTTTACTCGTAAATTCAGGAAATGTGCAAAAATACATGACCCAGACGAAAAATGCGTGAAAATTGGATGTATATTCCAAGTATTCTTATATGTATATCTTCCACTTTCAATGGGAACATGGACGCCGAATCGAGGGTATCGATGCTGCTCGGGGACCCGAGGAAGGCCATCGTGACGATGGTGATACCCATCGTGCTCTCCCTCTTGGTATCGGAGGTGAACATGCTCGCCGACAGGGCATGGTGCTCCGGACTCGGTGTGGAGGCGGTCGCCACCATCTCCGTCGTCAGGCCCATCTACAACGTGTACGTTGGTTTGGGAACCGGATTGGGCGTCGGAGCAGCGGCGGTGATATCCAGGAAGATCGGCGCATCCAAGGCGGGGGAGGCATCGTCCTGCGCCGTGCAGGCGCTGATAATCGCGCTTCTTTTCTCGGTATTGTTCACCCCGATCATGTATCTCTGTCAGGACGGGCTCATCGAGACGGTGGGATCATCGGACATCCACGATTCGTGCATCACGTACATGACGACGTTCACCCTCTGCCTCACGCTCATCGTGATGAACGGCGTGATAGCGGGAATACTGAACGGACAGGGCGCGGCGGGACTCTCCACGGCCATGATGATGACTTTGGCCATCGGGAACATGATCCTCGACCCCATCCTTATCTACGGCCTCGACATGGGCATCGTGGGGGCTTCCCTGGCGACGGTGCTCGCTACCGTGATGTCGATCCTCGTCGGTATCAGATACCTTCTGGGAAGGAGGACCTATCTCTCATTCGGCCGTTCATCGTTACGCATGAACGGCGGCCACATGAGGGAGATAGGCAAGGCGGGAATCCCCCAGATGCTGGAGTTCGTGGTCATCTACGGCATGGACGCAGTACTGAACATGATCATCATAATCTGCGCGGGTTCGGAGGGACTCACGATATTCTCCACGCCCGATGCGATCGTGTACATAATGGTGGTCCCCGCCATAGCCATAGAATCGGCATTGGTGGCGGTGGCGTCGTCGGCGTACGGACAGGGCGACGTGGACCGCATGAGGGACGCCTACGTGTTCTCCGTGAAACTGGGGATAGGCGTCATCGTCGGATTGGTGATACTCGTGGAGATCATGCCCGCGGTGTTCATGATGCCCTTCACATACAGCGGCGACATGGCGGACCTGAAGCCCCAGCTCGTGGACACGATGAGGATACTGGCACTATACGCTCCGTTCTTTTCCATGACCCCGATATGCTCAGCGTTCCTGCAGGCCATGAAGCACCCGACTTACTCCGTCGTGCTTGCCATAGTGAGGAACCTGATCCTCATCGGATTGTTCTGGATCGCCGCGGGCATATCGCTGACGGCGATATGCTGGTTCCTGGTGATAGGACACATAATTGGCGCGACGATAGTCACGTCGGTGACGCTGCTCACCTACAGGGGCGTCCGCAGGTCGATGTCCGCACAGGCGGCATGATCAGAGTATGTCCAGAAGCTCCTTCGGAGTGCGTGCGAAAGATATTCCTTCCCTCACGCAGTCCTCCTCGCTGAAACCGTAGCCGTATGTCACTCCGACGAAGTCCATCCCCGCCTTCCGGGCGGATTCCAGATCGTCCAGGCAATCTCCGACCATCACCGCTTCCTCAGGGGTCACGCCGGCGGTCTCAAGGCAGCCGTTTATGAGCTCCTGCTTGGTCACCCATCTGTCGTAGGGGCATCCGCGGATGGTCAGGAAGCATCCGTCGAGATCCATTGCCTGGAAGGACTTGATTGCGAAGTCCTCCAGCATCATCGTGGCCACGGAGAGCATGTACCTCCCCGAGAGCTCGATTATGGTCTCATCGACGCCGGGGTACTCCAGGAAGTTGTAGTACTCCTCGTTCCTGCCGTATGTCTTGGCGAACTCGATGGCCATGGGGGCCACCTGGTCGTCGGAGAGTCCGAATATCCACTGGATGCCTTTGGAGAAGGGTCCGCAGAGACTCTCAAGCCATCTCTCGCGGGGTTGCGCCTGGAATCCGTGCTCCTTGATCATGATGTCGAAGGTGGCGAAGGATCCGGGGGACGTGTCCATGAGCGTACCGTCCTTGTCGAAGATGATGAGCCTCTTGCCTTCCATGGAACGTTAAAGGAAAGCGGCCATATAACTTGAACGGTCCGGGAAGATTTATGCCGTCCCAGTACGAATCCCGCGATTATAGAAGATATCATCAACCCCCTCACGGTATGCGTCCCTTTTTTTCCAGCGGTTGTGCCAGAATCCTGAATTCAAACTAAATAAAGCGCTGAATATTCCAATATGTATTTATTCCTGGTAGGAGATATTATAATCATGGCCCGCCGCGTTCTCGTTAACATCGACGACAGGATTATAGACGCCGTCATGGACATCGGAGCGACGGAAGGCATCGCCGGGATATCCGCCCCGAAGGTGGCCAAGATGTGCGGGATATCCCATTTCACATGCTTCGACCATTTCGGTACGAAGGAGAATATGCTGAAGCAGGCCGCCATCGCCTTCGAGAACAAGTACATGAACGTACTGATGAACCACATGTCCACCCACAAGGACATCGAGGAACTCTGGCTGGATATGCTCGACGAGCTCTCCAAGGACGCCAACGGCACTCTATATTATCTGAACTACACATCCGCATACGGATTCAAGCCCACTCCTCAGAACATCAACTTCGAGACGTACAAGGGCGCGATGATCAAGGCCATCGGCGAGGAGATCGGCGATTTCTCCGACGCGATGTATATGCTCACATGGGATTACCTTTCCACCAACTGTTTCTTGTACGCAAGTTACATCATCAGGAAGCAGATGCCCGACAGTCCCGAGGTCAGGAAGTTCGTGAAGGATCTGGTCTTCCAGGGCGTGCACAACATCTTCAAGACCTACAAGAAGGATTGAATTCAGGATCCTTCGCGCCATGTGTGTGCCGGTTTGCTAAAGTTGGTATTTAAACCCCTTTAATTAAGCGAAAATAACTAAAGCCGATTTTAGTTACCCGAACGTAATTAAAATTTTCCAGATTTATTTTAATAACGTCCGATTAACAAAAAAAAGAGCCGATTTTTTGATCATCCGGAGGATTCGGAACCCGTCAGGATATGACCGCATCCGGGAGGAAGAAGGTCAGACCTCCCTCCTCCTGAACAGGAAGTACCCTACTACGGCGGGGACCAGTCCCCACAGCACCATCACCAGCGAATCCCTGACGGGGTTCGCGATGGGTCCGTCGAAGCATTTGACGACGGCCGCGGATGCCACATCGAGGACGTACCACATCTCGTTGGGATCGATGTCCGTCGCCAGCACTGCGACCATGGCGATCACCAACGGCGCCATCAGGATGAAGATGAACGTCAGGATGGATGCCGAGCTCGACTTCTTCATCAGCGCGCTGAAGAACAGCGCTATCCCGGTGAGGGAGAACGCATACAGTGCGCAGTAGCCGAAGGATGCTGCCATCTCGGAGGCCACGCCTCCGGTCTTGATCGCCACGGCTACGGCTGAGAGGATGAAGTACAGCAGCACGAT
>JAEEGK010027691.1_pt1 | contig 11425 bp, 3 predicted proteins | sample 8958771 | NCBI WGS metagenome assembly JAEEGK01 (sample SAMN16246547, study PRJNA631951) | gut metagenome | biome: gut microbiome; feature: rumen; material: SC-attached | host: Bos | place: Iran: Karaj | collected 2018-10 | reverse complement strand
TTTGTTTTTTTTTTTTTTTTTTGGTTTTTTTTTTTTTTTTTTTTTGTTTTTATATAGTTTTTATATTGAATTCTTTATTTTTTTATTATTTTTTTTTTTTTTTTGGTTTTTTTTTTTTATTTTTATATTTGTTTTATGTTTTTTTTTATATTATTTTTTTGTTTTTTAAGAAATATTTAAAATTTTTTTTTATAATATAATGTCTAAGGATAATATTGATATAATTATGGAAGATAGGATTTTTAAATTTTTTTTTAATAAAAAATATCAGAATAATAAAGATTATAAAAGTTTTAAAGATTTATCTTCTGATTTAAAAATAGATTTTTTAATAGAATTATATTTATATACAATGGATAATAATAAGATAATATATGAAAAAGAAGAATCAAAATTAGAAAAAAATGCTGAATTAATAAAATCTAATTTTCAAAAAATATTAGAAAAATTTAAATTACCTGATTATAAAGAATTTATAATAGATCCTAGAATTAATAGTCTTGGAAAAATAACTTTTCAAAATGATGAAAATAAACATAATGCAATTATTGATTCTCCTTATACAGAAAAAATAAATTCAAATTTAAATTATAATAATAATAATAATTTTACATCTTTTTATACAGAAAAAAATTTTAATAAAACTTTTTCTAGAAATGATAAAATAATTCCAATAACAATATATTCAAAAACAAATTTTAATTTAGATTTAATAAACCAAAACACAGATAATTTTGAAAAAAAAGATTTATATAATTTAGAAGATAATTTTGAAGCAAAACAAACATATGATTTTCCTTTATTTAAAAGTACTAAAAATGATATTATGCAACAACCAAATCTAAAAAATATATCTTTTAATAAGTTTTCAAATATATATATTACAAATAAAAGTGATATTAATTTCCATTCAAATTTTTTTTTAAAAGATTATAAAACTTTAACAAATCCATCAATGAAAAGTAATATAAATAAATCACTTCAATTTTATCTAAATAATAATTTAACAAATTCATCATTAACATATTCTAAAAATAATATTTTAATAAATAATGATACTACAATTTTTAAAAAACCTATTAAAAAAAGAGGAGTAATTATAAATGATTTAGTATTAATTAATCAATCTTTTTCACAAGATTCAAAAGTTCCTTTTAGAGAATTTAATGAAAATGATTTAATTAATAGACTATTTAAATGTCCTAGTGATAAATTTATAACACTTGATTCAATTGAAGCTGCAAAAATAGGTCAAATTATTTTAGAATATATGAGAAATGAAAAAGAATTAAAAATCATTTTAGATGATTTAAAAAATGAGATTGAAAAATTAAATATTTTATATAATGAAGAGAAAAATAAAAAAAATGATACTGAAAAAGAACTTAATTTACTTAAAACAAATTATGAAAATAAAAAGAATTTAATTGGGAATTATATTGATAGTATAACTAAAAAATTAGAAGTTACAAAAGAAGAATTTAATGAAATAGAAAAAAATTATATTTGCATAGATGAAAAAACAAAACAAGAAATATTAAATGAAATAAATCAAAATTTAGAAATGATTAATTAATTATAAATAATGTTTTAATTTATAATTTATAAATATGTTACTTTAAACAATTTAATATATATATCAATAAAAAATAATTCTTATTACTTTATAATAAAAATTTCAACAAATAAAAAAATATATATTATATAATAAAATCTTTATTCTTATTATTAATAGAATAATAAGGTAAATCATCATTTGAAAGAGTTTGTTCCTCTCTTTCAATAGTTCTCTTATTATTATCAGAATTATTTTTAGAATTTGAATTAGAAATACTACTTTTAGAATTTTCATCAATAATTTGTACAAAATTATTATAATTATTATTTATAACAACAATATTTTTAGTACTTTCATTCATTTTTTCATAATCATCCTCATCAAAAATTTCTAAATTAAACATATGTTCAATAACATCTTCTAAAGTAATAATACCTAAAATTTTTCCATTATTTTTTCCTTTTCTATCTTTTAAATTAATAATCTTTATTGAAGAATTAGTTCTAGTTAAACCAAATTTACTTTGAAATTTTTCTACTTGTTCAGTCACAAATGCCATATGACTTTTTCCTTTTCGAAATTCTCTTAATAAATCAATTAAACCTAATCCAGGATGAATAACTAAAGGAGAACTTATTTTAATACCAAATTCTCTTAATGATTTATTTTCATTATAATCTAAACCAACTAATTGTTTTATTCTTACTAAACCTAAAATATCATATTGATTATGATTTGCATAAACTGGAATTCTTGAATAACCATAACTTAATATTTGTTTTAATATTTTTTGATCTAATTTTAAATCATAATCAATTTTATATGTAGTTGATATTGGAATCATTATTTCTATTGCTTTTTTTTCTCTTATTTCTAAAGCAGAAATCATTAAATTTGCTTCTTCATCATTTAAACCTAATTTAGATGAGTTATTATTTGTATTTAAATTTCTTGAATTATTACTTCCTTCAATTATAATATCATCATTTTCAATTTTTTTTAATGAATTTATTTTATGCATCTCTATTAAAGCTTTTAAATCATTATTTAATAATCTATAACAATGTTTTGGACCAAAAATATAATTTAATACTTTACCAAAAATATATGTTATAGGAGATGTTATTATCATAAATCCTTTTATTAAATCTGAAGTTAATGCTGCAACTTTTAATTGATAATTTTGACCTATATATTGAGGAATTATTTCATTAAAACTTGTAAATATTAATATACATATTAAAATTGTTATTTTTCTATTTAAAAATTTATCAAAAAAAAGAGGTAAACATGCTAAACAAAATGTTTTTAATATAAGTAATGTTGCATGTGGCCAATATTGATTGCTTATTGATAGTAAATTTTGTATTTTTGATATATATTTTTTTTCCAACGGCGTTCCTGATAAACTTTTTAATTCCATTAATAATTCTCTACTTTCTATAATACTATTTGAAACTGATGAAATAAAACATAAGAAACAAGATAAAACTAAAATATTATAAATGTTTTTTACAAATTGATATAAATATATATAACAATATTTTTCCTAATTCATATTCAGATTCATGTATTTCTGGTATAGTATAATTATTATTCAAATATGAAATTATATTTAATGATGTATCATATTCAGCAGTAATATTAATTTTAATTCCTTTAGTTATGTGAACCAAAGTAAATAAAATAAAAAATTCAAAACATTCATTCATTAATAAAAAAAAATTATAAACACTTATAATAAAATTTAAAATTAGAAATAAAATAATATATTATACCAATATTTATTGCATGAATAAAATTATTAATGAATAATTATTAAAATAAAATAAAGAAAATAAATTTAATGAATTCCAGACATCATAGTATTAGATTTAACATAATGATTACTACTTCCTCCTATACTTGAAGGCATTTTTTGTAAATTTTTATTTGTTTCTTTTCCTCTTTCATGAGAAGGAAGATTTAATTGTTCAGTATCCATTCTACTATCATTATTATAATCACTTTTTTCAGTTATAATAATATTATTACTACTATCTTCTTCTTCTTCTTCATTAATTTCTTTATATTGTTCTTCTTGTCTTTTAAATATTTCTACGTTTTCTTTATAATAATTAATAAATGTTTTAAGGTATAAAAATGATATTTTGAAATAAAGATGAGATGTAAGAGGATTAAATGTTGTAAATGGATTTTTATCTTTACTTCTAACAATTTTATGACTTTTAATATATTTTGATATCATATTTTTAATATATTCACCTACTTTTTTTTCAGTTTTTACAACTAATTGATTATCTGGATTTGTTTTATCAACATTTCCTCCCATTTGCTTTACTACAATTTTATATAAAACATCATGAAAATATACATAATTCTCAGGATCACTTCTTAATTTTAATTCCAAAACATATTTTTTAATATATTCTAATTTATTAGCATCTGGAAAATTCAATTTTTTCCAAGTAAAATCAGAAAAGAAATTTATAATTAAATTTTTTTTAATTCTAAAACCTTTATCTTGATCAGTAGAATTTTTATTCCAAGCTGATTTAAATTCTTCACAAAAACCTTCAAATTTATCAATAGGATTATAAGATTTAGTAGTAAAATCATCATATTGTTGTAAAGTAACCATAAGGAATAAATTAAGCATAATAACAGCAGTAATAAAATTCATAATTAACATATATACATAAGATGTTGGTTCACTAAATTTATCTTCATCAATAAAAGCAAGTTCTTCCATAATACCAGGCCAATCTTCTCCAGTTGTTGATCTAAAAACAAGTAAAAATCCATTATAGAAATTATTCAAATTATAATATTTATCCATATAATACATTTTCTCATTATATTTTTTATATGTTAATCCATCATAAAGATAACATCCTAATATTGAAAAAATACAAAACATAAGAAACATTAATATAAATACATTTGATAATGCTGAAATTGACCATCTTAATGTTTGTAATAATTTTTCTAATCCTTTAAGTGCTTTAATTAATCTTAATACTCTTGTTACTCTTAAAACTCTAAGTACTCTTATAATTTGAAATGATTTTAAAAATGCTGCATCAATACCATCAATATTTGCTATTACAATATCTGCAATTGAAGCTACTACAACAAAGAAATCAAATTTATTCCATCCATAATAAAAATATCCTGTTATACCATATGCAGTCATTTTAAGCATACATTCTAATACAAAAATTCCAGTAAATATCCAATTAGCAACTTTTAAAATATATTCATAACCTTTATCACAATCATCATAATTTAAAGCCATTGAAACCATATTTAAAAATATAATTGCCATAATAAAATTATCAAATGCAGTACTATCAACAAAATTTCTTAATTTTAATCTAAATGAACCTTCTGGTGGTTTAGTATAAGTAATATAATCAGGTTGAGCATCTTCAATTTGTGTTAAGAAATCATAATATTTAGCAGCTTTTTTATCACCATCAGCAACTTTTTGTTCTCTTGTCCATGCATCATTAAAATATTTAAACATAATTCCAGTAAATAAATTAAGGAAGAAATAAGAAACAACTAATAAATAAACTATAAAAAATATACCATAAAATTGATTAAATACTATATATGAATTCATTATATCAGGCCATCCTTCTGTATTACTTAATACATATGCAGTTACTAATGAAATTAATATATTTGAAAATTTAAATGTTGGCCCTGTATCCATTATTCCATTATATCTATTTGCACAAAAACTACTAAATTCAGGCATTGATTTTGTAATATTATTATCAATTAATTCTTGACTAAAATCATTATCTGCTATTTTAAATATTGTTCCATCAGTGTCATAAATAAAACAATTATGATATAAACTATAAAATAAACTTATTCCTACTATACTAAACATGAAGAAAACAACTAATACTATAAATAATGCATTACATATTGGTAATATTGAATCAAATAAAGATGAAATTATAAGTTTTAATTGACCATTATGAGAAATAAATCTTAAAGGACGAAGAATTCTTAATAATCTTAAAACTTTTAAAAATTGTAAAGAAGATCTTCCTTGAGATGATGTTAAATATTTAGTATAAAGACTATAAAAATCTAAAAATGAAAACAAAACAATAACTAAATCAATTTTATTCCAATTATCTCTAATATAAGATCCTTCATCAACAACAAAACCTAAAGCAATAACTTTAACAATGCATTCAAATAAGAAAATAATATTAAAAAACAAATCACACATATCAAAAATTAAAACAGACATATAACCATTAATAAATGTATCCAAAATTAATCTAGTAGTAGAAAGTAAAATCATAATCAAAATAACATTATCAAACCATTTATAACCAATAAGACGCATACACCAAATTCTAAATTTATTAGTTTGAGGAATTAAATAAAATGCATTTTCACATTCATTTCTTCTAAATAATTTATTAACTTTTTCCCAATCACGAATACTTTTATCAACTCCAGTATAAATTCTAGAATCATCTTCTTTTACTTTTTCATTTTCATCATCATCATCATAATGAGAAGAAAAATTTTGAGATTCACTTTCACTCATTCCTGAAGATTGAGTAATTACACTTTTATATCCTGAAATTCTACTTTGACTTGCTGAGATACTTGTATTATATTCATTATGATGATTATTATCTTTTATTTTAAAACCTTTTAATCTATTTTTACGTTCTTTATCTTTTAATTTTATTTGATTTAAATAATCTGGTAATGCATACATTTTTTCTATTTTTTCATCTTCTGTTTCATCATCATCATCTTGTGATGAATCATCACCAAATGATTGAAGAAGAATTGAAGTAAATAAATTAAATATAATATAATTTCCTAAAAATATCCAAACAAGTAAATAAAAAAATGTAAATGGTGACATACGAAATAATTCATATAAAATAGCATTCCAATTTTCAACAGTTAATATTTGAAAAGTTGTATAAAAAGCAATAAGGAAACTTTGATATCTTTTATTACCATTTAAAAGTGACATACCTAAAAGTTCAAAAATTAAAATAAACATTAAAAGAATACATATAATATAAGCTACATTAGCCAAAGCTTTTTTAATAGAAACAATAATTAATCTCATTGATTTCATTCTCCTTAAAACTTTAGTAAGTCTCAAAACTCTAAAAATTCTAAAAACTCTTAAGAAACTTAAACTAGCAATAGCACTTTTTTTTGCACCAATTTCATTATCAGTTGATGAAGTTGGAGTAGCCATATCAACAATAGCAAAGACAATAATAATAACATCTAAATAAGTAAAAGCATCTGAAAAATAAACAATAGGACCTAAACCAATAAATTTAAGTACAAATTCAGCAATAAAAATACCATTAAAAACATAATTTGAAATAGATAATTTAGTAAATTGTTCAGGAGTAAATAAATTACCATCCAAAGCCATAAATACTGCATTTATAACAACAACTAATAATATAGTATAATCAAACCAAGGATTAGTTGCAATTAAATAAAATGCATAACGTACTTTTTGTCCTCTTTGAATACCTGGATTTGCATTCCATATAATAATATTGAAATTTTCTAAATTATTTATCATTCTATTCCAATTTTCACTATTATCTTCTGGGTCATCATGATATAATACATCACCACCACTCCATTGAACATATCTATGTGAGTTTGTTTTTAAATCATATATACTTATATTTTTAACTTCTCCTTTAACTTCAATTTTTGAATCTTTATTTTTATCATCCTTTTCTTTTTCTTTATCTTCTCTTCTTTTATCATCAGTTAATTTAAAATATAATGTTTCATCATCAACAAAATAATAAGATAATGTTTTATAATTAAAATCATCTAATTTTTTATATATTTTATCATAAAAACCTTTTTTATATTTTATTTCATCTTGTATTTTATGATAATTACTAAAAGCACTTCCTAAAATTAAAGAACTTTTACTTCTAGAAGATTTAGTTGCTTTTTGTAAATGAGTTTGAGTCTTTGAAGAAATACTAGTTGATGCTCCTCTTGAAGATAAAGTACCTAAATTAATTTCTTTTCCAACTGCAAATCTTCCATAATCTCTCATTCTAGGAGGCATAATTTCTAATATTTGAATTGGTAAATTTTTAAGTGAATGAGTTAAATATGCACATTCATTATCTAAATAATCAAAATGTTCTATTTTTTCATATTTATATTTTTTCAAATTTAATTTCTTATCATTAAAAAAGAAAAATGCTTCTGTTGATTCTGGTAATTGTTTTTTATGAATATATTTTATTTGTTTTCCTAAAACTTCTCCTTTCCAATGATCAATTTTAAATTGATCTTTTACTTTTAAATCTTTATCAATTATATTATTCATATAATTCATATAATATTTTTTACCTCTTAAATTCATTGGAATCATATCTTGTTGTATAGTTAAAGGATCAGTATATTTTTTATTTTGATCTTCAACAATTAATTCTTTTGAATTAAATTGAGGAAATTTATTTAAATTTTTTTCTATTGATGGTGTTTTAAATATATAAGTTGGAATTGATTTTGGTTTATCATCTTTTTTAACATGTATATTTTCTGATTCATTTAATAAATTATGACTTAAATCCATATTTTGACTTTGTAAATTATGAGTATCAACACTTAAACTCATTCTTGATAAATTTTTTATTCTTTCTTTTTCTTTTTCAATTTCTTTTAAATCTTCTTCATCTTGATGTTCAATATTAAGAAAAATATGACTTCTATTTAATATTTTTTCATCTCTTCCTCTTGGTGGTTTTAAATCAATAACAATATTCTTATTTAAATTATAATTTAAATTTTTATAAAATTTTTGCATTTCTTTAGTAGTTAAATTAATATTATTATTTTTATCACCTCTATCTAAAATAGATTTTCTAGCAATTGAAGTATATTTATTAGATTCTAATTTCTTATTTATTTCTTCCATATTAACATTATCAGAATAAATTTTATAATTATCAGGAATTTTTTTTGGAAGAAGATTTTTTTCATTAATTGAAATATCTGAAATAGAAATATCTTCTTTATTATAAAGTGATAAATCTAATTTACCACTTAAATTTTCATTTTCAATTTCTTCAATTCCTTTCCTCATTTCTTCTAAAGTATGAGTTTCTTGATCATATTGTAAAAAGTTTAAATAAGATTTTCTTCTTCCTAAAGTTGATACTGGAATTCCTTTACCAGCTTCTTTTTGTAAAAAATCATTTAAATTGAAATTTTCTCTTAATCTATTTAATTTTTCTTTTAAAATATTATCATTTTTTAATTGTAAAATTTCTGGTAAAAGTGCATTAGGTCTTTTAAAAGTAACATCATTATAAATTTTATCTTCATCATAAAGATTAAGTTTCTTATCAGCAATAATAGAATTCTCATCAGAAAAAGTATTATTAATTTTTTTTTTTACATTAGCATTATTAATTGAATTAGTACCATCAGATAAACTATTATCAATAGAAACATCAATTTTATCATCAATTGAATTATCAATATTTGATAAAGATAAATCAGTCATAAATGATAATTCATTATTAATTTGAGTTTTATATTTTTTATTCTTATAAATTTCTTTTAACATATCTCGAGATACTAAATTTAATTTTATTGATGCTTTTGATTTTGGTTTTTTAAATGTTGAAATTCCAGGATGTAAACTAAATGAATTTGTTCTTCTTTTTATTTCTTCTTCTTTTTGTTTTTCTTTTTCTAATTTTAGTTCTTCTTTTATTTCAGCTTCAAATGATAAATCTGGTTTTGTTACTAATTGAGCTTGAATAAATTTTTCCATTTCTTTTTTTTCTATTTTTTGTTTTAAATTACTTTCTGGTGTAAATACATTTACATGATTTTGTTGTTGATTTACTAATTTTTGGAAATTTATCATTTCATCTTTTAAATATTTTTGAGTTCCATTTATTGATATTTCTATTGCATCTTTATATATTATTTCTTCTTTTTTTTGAATTTCTTTTTGTTTTTTCTTTTTTTCATCTTCTTTATCATCATGTGATGATTTTTTATCTACAGAATTACTTAAATTTAAAGAACTTTGTCTTGATGATCTTACATGATGTTCATTTGATTTTTTATCTTTTTTTCTTTTTGATGAAATTTTTTCTTCTTTTTTCTTCTCATCAATTAATCTATCAATTTCTTTTTGTTGTTTCTTTATATCTTTACATAAATGAGTTTCTTCTTCATCAATCATTTCTTCAATTGTATATAATTCTTCTGGATTATTATTTGTCATAATATACATATCTTTTACTGTTTGATATACTATTGGAATATCTCTTTTATTTTTTACTATATGAAAGGCTTCTTCATCAACTTTAAAATATAATTCTCTTAAACTTTCTCCACTTTTTGTTAAATTTTTATTTTTTAATGCTCTTTCTTTTTTTTTCTTTTCTTGTTTTGCTTTTTCTTTTAAATCATATCTACTTTTAATTAATTGATAAAAACTTTTTTTTCCTATTAATTCCTTTCTAGTAACTTCAACTTTTTCAAATTCTGAATTAGTAACAGCAAGGAATAAATTAATTAAATAAAATCCACCAATAATAACAAATCCATGAAAATATAAAAATATAATAACAGGATTTAATTTAATTTTATCTTTAAAAGTCCTAGAAATAAAATTATAAACATTACTCCATCCTTCAAGTGTAACCATAATAAAAACAGTAATAAAACCATATAAAACATTATCAAAATTAACAACACCATTTCTAGGATTTCTATAACCTTTAACACAAATATATTTACTTCCTCTTCTATCAAATTTAACACAATCAATATCAGAAGAACACATAGAATGTTTATATTCTAAAGACATTAAATAACCATAATTTAAACTCATACATCTTCTCAAAAATAAACCTTGCCACATTTGAACACCTGCAATAGCAAAAATAAGAAAAAAGAAAAATAATACTATAGTAGTTTCTGCTAAATGACTTATTGATGCTAATAAAGCAATAACTAATTTACGAAGTCCTTTTACTGATTTTACTGTTTTTAAAGGACGAAGAATACGAAAAGCTCTTAATCCAGCTAAACCTGATATTTTAGTACCATACATTGTCCTTTCTAAAATCCATGATATCCATCCTACAAAAACAACAAAAAAATCAAGACAATTCCAATAATCTTTTAAATAAGCATTTTCTGTTAATACGAAACCATAAGCAATTATTTTTAAAATACATTCAAATGTATACCAATATAAAAAATATTGATCTGTTTTATTTGCTATATTATCATTATCTAATGGATCAGATATTAAAATAAATATTGTATTTAAGATAATAATTAATAAAGAGAAATTATCAAAAAGTTGATTATCAACTAAAAATAAACACCAAAATCTTGCATAAACTAAACGTTTATTAAATTTTTTTCTACATTTTAAACAACAACATCTATCATAATATCTTCTTGCTTGTTCTTCTTTTCTTAAAGGCTTAAAATCAATTACTTCTTTTGCTCCTTTTTCAGCTTCACTTACATATGAAAAATGAGGAATCCCTCTTTCATTTTTTATATCTTTGAAATAATTATTTAATAATTTTCCTTTATATAATAATTTTTCTGTATTATTCATTATTAAATCTATTTTTTCTGATTGAGTATTTTTTAATTTTTCATAATCTTCTCTTATTGTATCAATTTCTTTTTGAAGTTCAGTTGTATTTAATCCTTTTAATGTATTTACATCTTTTAATTTTCTTTTTTCTTTTAATTTTTTTTTAAATTCCATTTTTTTAACTTCTTTTTTAATATATTCTTCTTTTTTATTATATTCATTTTTATATTTTA
>JAEEGK010027690.1_pt1 | contig 11425 bp, 11 predicted proteins | sample 8958771 | NCBI WGS metagenome assembly JAEEGK01 (sample SAMN16246547, study PRJNA631951) | gut metagenome | biome: gut microbiome; feature: rumen; material: SC-attached | host: Bos | place: Iran: Karaj | collected 2018-10 | reverse complement strand
GTCACTTCGGAGAATTCTGTATTGACATTCAATATAGAGGGTACCCAGCAGACCTGCCATATAGAGAAGCCGGAAGCAATGCTGATGAAGTTCGAAAATCCCAGCGGTGTTAGGGCTGAGCTCAAAGTCTAATTTCTACTCAATCCTTATACAAATGATAATGGCGCAGTCGATATCTTTCGGCTGCGCCATTTTTTATTGGACTTTTGTGAGTTACCAGCCAGGGTTCTGGACAAGTGTCTGACTGGTCTGATAAAGCGGCAGGAGATAGTGCTTGACGCCATACTCGCGCTCCACAATGACCGTCTGCTTGCCGTTGGCAATGACGGGGTCGAAACCTGCTACCGTTGCATTGCGTGGATCATTGCGTTTGTAGTTGTAACTGCCTGAACGGGTGAACTCTTCGCGCGTCTTCACGTTGTACGGATACTCGGAGAGCAGCAGCCAGCGCTGCAGGTCCTGCCAGCGGAAGCCTTCGAAGGCGAGTTCGCAGGCACGCTCGCGACGTACCTCGTCGATGAACAGTTTCTGGTCGGCAACAAAGCGTGCTGCCACATGTCCGGCACCTACGCGGTCGCGCAGTACGTTGATGGCATCCTCAGCCGTGCAACTGCAATTGACTTTATAGCTGGCTCCACCGGCGGCAGCAGCTGCCTCTGCATAAAGCAGGTAGACCTCGGCAACGCGCAGATAGGGCAGGTAGCACTGCAGGGCAGTGCCCCAGTCGTACCACCTGTCGCCCTCATTACACTGGTGGGGGGCAAGTTTCTGACAGAAGTAGCCCGTGCGGCTGCCCAATTCTTCACAGTTGGGGTCACCTGTGGGCACCATGTTTCCACCGGTAAACAATTCCATATACTGATACTGCTTCTGTACTTCACTCAGTCCATCTGTATTATTGACATACTTAAAGCCGTCGAACACAATGTCATGATAGAAGCGTGGGTCGCGGTCCTTGTAGGGGTGAGTGGGGTCAAAGCCCGAATTGGGGTTCAGCGTTCCGTCAGCCAGCAAGATGGGTTCTCCATTGGCCATGCCGTAGGCATAGTTGACGTAGTTGGCTGTAGGCAGGTGGATAATGGCGTCATGCGCTACGAGACCAGCAACCTTAGGCCCCCAGAGTTTGGTGAAGTTCCAGTTCGACTGATTCATAGTTTGACCATTGGTACCACGCATCATGGCTTCTGTGCTGCCAGGAACCTGCCAGCCGTTTCCCGTAGTATAGAAGAGGTCGCTGTAGCAGTTGTCAGCGCCCGGATTCTTCTGGTGGTTATAGATATCTGAATAGTTGAATCCTACCAGCGAATAGATGGTTTGTCCGCGCTCAATCCACTTGATGACCTCACCCAGTATGTCAGCGGCACGCGTGGCAAGCTCTATATCATATTTATAGGTGTTGCCGTTTTTCAGCGCACCGGTCTGGGCGTTACCATTGATGCTTCCTTCGGGAGCATTGGCCCACAGGGGAGAGGCAGCCCACAGGAGCACCTTGCCCATATAGCTCATTGCTACCATGTTTGTGATGCGGAAACCATTTTTACCTTGAGTTTCCATACCAACTATAGTCTGGTCCCAGTCGATGGGTAGCAGTTTGGCAGCTTCGCTATAGTCGGCAGCACATTTCTCTGCACACTCCTTGAACGAGAGGCGCGGCTTTGTAAGGTATGCACTGGGATCTAACGGTTCGTCGATATAGGGAATGCCGCCCCACCATTCCATCTGCTGCTGGTGCCACCAGGCACGGAAGAAGAGCAGCTGACCTTTGAGGAGGTTTCTCTCCTCATCTGTACCTACTAATTTGTCAAGTTTAGTCAGAGCAAGGTTGGCCTTGTAGATGCAGTTCCAGGCATCTTTAGCCAGCGAATGGCCGAAAGGACCACTTCCACCACCATTATAGAGACCAGCACTCAGCCAATTTTGGCTATCGCTGTACCACCAATAATATTCGCCCTGGTCAAAGTATTGGGTCAGCAGGGAGCTTCCATAGCCGCCGTTCATAATCTCGTCGTCGCCCCAGTTGAAGGTGGTGCAATAGTTACATGACTCCTTATTGGGAATACATTCGTAAAGGTCTTGGATGAGCGTGTCGAATGCTTTGTATGTACCGTATTTGTTGTACTCGTCCTCGTCGAAAGACGTAAAGTCGATGTATGACACCTCAGATGAAGGAATGTCTAATACTCCACCGTTGGTTTGGTGTATGTGGATAGTCTGTGCCCCTGCAGCCAGCGTTATCAGCAGTGAGGCAGTCATCATGATTGATCGTTTCATTTCTTGATGAATTTAATGGATTGTTGCTTTGTTTTGATGATGTAGATACCAGTCTGTAACTGGCTGAGAGAGATGGTCAGGTAGCCTTGGTCGTCAGTCTTCTGGCGCTCCAGCATCTTTCCGTCGGTGGAAAAGAGAGAGACGGTCTCGTGAGCCTCATAGCCTGTCAAGACGAGCATGTCACCAACCTGTTCCATCTTGCCTGCGGTCTCCTTAGTGGTATTGGCGATACCAGTAGTCGACGTGGCGACATAGACCTTCGCCACCTCCGACGTCTTGAATTCCAAGGAGGTAGAAGTGGTGGTGAGTGTCACCGTGGCATCGTTCTGGACGATGCGGGGCTTTTCGGTTAGCAGATATTCCATCCGCTGGCCCGCTACTGTTTCTATCACTACGCATTCTTTCTGTGTCTGCGCCCGCAAATGCAGACTGAAAGGAAGGCAGAGCAGTAGCAGCCCGATTAGAAGTAATTTTTTCCTTTGCATAAGCGATTATATTTAGGTTATTATTTTTTTCTCTTTAGCTTGAAAGGGGTATCTTTGTCCATCTTGCCGCTCAGATACTGACCGTCCTGACTAAGCATCAGGGTGTCCTTTTCTCCGTTGCTATCAGTCATGATGACCTGCTGGCCTTTCACCACATAGGTGCCTTTCTCTGATGATGGGGCTACGGCCAGTGCCGCTTTCATGGCCTTTCGCTTCAGCCAGCCGATGCCTGCAGCTTTCATGGCCTCGTCGCTAACTTTTATGTCAGCTTTCAGCACCATGTTCTTCTGGTCCTTGAATTCTACGGTGATGGCGGTCTTCATGCCTTTCTTCATGGCTTCGACGGTTTTGATGGTTTTCTCGAGTTCCTTGTCTATCTCGGCCTTTTCCTCAGCCGTCAGCTTCCGGCCTTTCTTTTTCTCAGCCTTGGCAATGCCTTTCTGCCTCAATTCTTCCTTGTTTATGTCTTTCGTAGCCTCGTTCAGCTTGTCAGCCAAGATATTAGGGTGGTAATATGTCCGTCCAGACAAATCCGTCTGTCCCCAGACAGTAGTAGTGCAGCCAATCAGCAGCAAGGCCACCAGTGCGAATAGTTGTCTTTTCATAAGTTGCTTTCTTAATGATTGCGTTAGATCTACGGTGCAAATTTAGTGTTTTTTCTTAATACAACCAAGAAAAAGCTGCGAGAAATTTCTTGGTCTAAGGAATCTGGGAACTTAGGAAGGTTTAGATCGACGGCTCCTAGGGGAAAGTTAAATTTTTAAGTAATTGGGGGGAAATGATGCATTTTTCGAAAACCAGTGGGAGTTGCATCGGTGTTGGGGCGTAGTCACCTTAGGGTCGTTCCTGACGTTCCTTGCACCCGTTCCGATGGCGTTTTGCGGTCGTTCCGATGATACTTTAGGGGAGTAAAGTATCATCGGAACGGGTCGTAGATGACGTCGGAAGCACCCGTAGATGACGTCGGAACGGATGTAAGATGACGTCGCTGTAACGCTCTGAATGAAATAATGTAGGAAAGACTTGCATTTCGCTTAAAAATTTTGTATCTTTGCGCATTAGTAACAGAAAGAGTATGAACAATGAGTGACGAAGTGTCATCCGTCACTCGTCACCAAACATATAATAGTTTATTCTCGTAAGTATGAGTTAAGGGACTTCTTTTTTTCGGGAATGAATTGAATGGTCACTATTTAGTTGTGGGGATATCGTAGCGATATCCAAGCCAGATCCAAACTTTTTCTTTCTTTTCCTTTGTTTAGTGCATAATTATCAGTATCTTTGCATTCAAGTATGGAAATGGACACTTCGATAGAATCACAGATAGCTGCTGTGTTGAGCGATATTCACCAAAAGGGGTTTTCTTCAGTACAGCCATTCATTATTGGTAAAGTTGAACAACGGATGCTGTTATTTGCACAAGCAAATGCTGTTACCCTCGCTAGCGACGAACTGTATATGAGTGCTAAGCAGTTGCAACACTGCATGAGAGCATCAAAGAATGCAAAAGGTCTTGTAGTTGCGGACATCGATTTGATTTGCTTTCCACAAAACCGTTTCCAGATGGATCTTTATTATGATGGTGAATGCTTCATCTACACTGACGGACTGTCAAAATTTATCATCCATCCGAACTATAAGATGAAGGTAAACCGCGAGGAGGTAAAACTTGTTAACTTCATCACCGCAACTCGTAGAACCGACAAGAAGGAGTTTAACGGCAAACGCTATATCAAGATACAATAAAAGCTGGCCACACGTGACCAGCTCTGTTTCCAAAGTGAAGAGGAACCAAGCGGCAAGGTCGAATTGCTCATCATCACGCAGATGCCACCGTTCCGCACATCGTGGCTCTACTTGGTTTCTCCTTTCACACTGCAAAGATAGGAAGTTTTTCTGATAATTCCAAATCTTTTCGCTAAAATCTTGCAATTGTATAAATTAATTCGTATCTCTGACTTCGTCGAAGATACTTTCGCTCGAAAGGAAAAATAAATCGACATTTATTTTGTCCTTTGCTCACTTATTCGTATCTTTGCATTCAAGTACTGCCGATGCGTCGTAAACGGCAAAGCTATGGCTTAGTCCCTGAGAGTAGGGTGGCGGTATGATTTTAGTTGGAAAATATAACAAGCGTTTGCTGTTATTCGGAATTGTCCTATGAATCTACCACATTCAAATAAGAGCAAAAACCGAAGAATAAGTCGCAAGCGCCTGTGCGTAATGCATGGGCGTGACTTATCTGGTTTTTGGGGCTTGTGGTAGAGCCTATAGGACATGGATAGGAATACCGTCCATGTTTTTTGTGCTCTATCATTAGTCCCTCCGAAGATAAGCAATACGCATAATGCATAGCGTATGGCTAATAAAAACCTAAATGCAGCCAAGACGGCTAAGAAAGATGAGTTCTACACTCAGCTTACTGACATTGAAAGGGAATTGCAACACTACTGGCCTCACTTCCGTGATAAGGTGGTGCTGTGTAATTGTGATGACCCTTATGAGAGTAATTTCTTCAAGTATTTCGCTCTTCGCTTCAACCAATTAGGGTTGAAGAAACTTATCTGCACCTGTTATAATGGTTCGCCAGTACAAGGCAATGAACTAATGATTGACTTTGGCGACTTTACGGATGAACCCAAGAAGATTGCTTATAAGGTAGAGATTACGGAAGTTAAAGACCTTAATGGTGATGGCGCAGTTGACTTGTCAGATGTGCAGTACTTGCTGAAGAATGACAAAAACGTATGTTCCATCTTAAAGACTGGTGATTTCAGAGACCCAGAATGCATTGAATTGCTGAAGCAGGCAGATATCGTGGTGACCAATCCCCCTTTCTCGTTGTTTAGAGAGTATATAGGACAGCTGATGGAGTTTGATAAAAAATTCTTGATTATTGGAAATAAAGCAGCAGTAAATGGCAAAGACGTATTCCCTTTAATTAAGAATAATAAGGTATGGGTCGGTTATACGCCAATGAATGTTGATTTGCTCTTTATTGTCCCGAAAGAAAGTGAAGAAGAATATCTAAAGACAGGTAAAGAAGGAAGTAATTATAAGATTGTAGATGGAAAAATATATGGACGTTCTCCAAGTATTTGGTTTACAAATCTTGACCACAATAAAAGACATGAATTTTTAGACCTCGTATGCCATTATTCCAAAGAAGAATATACTCATTATGAGAATTATGACGCAATAGAAGTCGGTCAGGTTACAGACATTCCCTTAGATTATGATGGGATAATGGGTGTTCCTGTTTCATTTCTTGATAAGTATAATCCTGATCAGTTTGAAATAGTGGGTTCAAATTGTAGTACAGAGCTATGTATTGAACTTGGTGTTAAACCTCTCGGGGCAGATTGGATAAAAAGATACAGAGCGGCAGGAGGTACTGGACATAATACTGCCAATATGGTTAAAATTGTATATAATGATTCACATGGGAAACCAAAGGTGGCTTTCTCTCGTATATTCATCCGTATCAAAAAACCTCAAAAGCTATGATGACAATTAGGCAAATAGAAGTTACCGTTGGCGACATTACCAAAGGCTATGTAAATAATGACGAGCAGGGTGTTCGTGGTTACGACGGACAGTTGGATATTCGTCCACCATATCAGCGTGAGTTTATCTATAATGAGAAGGAACAGCAGGCTGTAATACATACGGTATTGCAGGGTTATCCGCTGAATGTGATGTACTGGGTAAAACGTAGCGAGGATGCAGAATGTCCCTATGAGGTGATGGATGGTCAGCAGCGTACACTCTCACTCTGCGAATATGTGGCAGGCAAGTTCTCATACGATTTCAAGAACTTCTTCAATCAGCCTGAGGATATTCAGAAGCGCATCCTTAACTATCCGCTTACTATTTACGTCTGTGAGGGTGAGGCATCAGAGAAACTGGAGTGGTTTAAGACTATCAATATTGCTGGCAAACCGCTGAATGACCAGGAAATCAACAACGCCATCTATGCAGGCCCATTTGTAAGCGATGCTAAGCGCCACTTCTCAAAGTCGAATAGCGGTGCAGCCCGTTTGGGTAAAGACCTCGTCAATGGTACGCCTATTCGTCAAGACTTCTTAAAGGTCGCCTTGGAGTGGATTGCCGACCACGAGACACGAGGCGGTCATCGTCAGACAGTAGTAGGCTATATGGCTGCTCACCAGCATGACCCTAATGCAAATAATCTATGGTCGTACTTCCAGACAGTACTGAACTGGGCCATTACGAACTTCGATATGAAGAAGTTTAAGAAGATTATGAAGGGTTTGGATTGGGCTTGGCTCTATGACAAATATGGTATAGAAACGCTGGATACTGCTGCTCTTGCCAAACGCATCTCTGAACTGATGCGTGATAGCGAGATACAAAAGTCATCAGGAATCATACCTTTTGTGTTGACAGGCGACGAGCGCTACCTCGACCTGCGTGCCTTCCCTGAAGACATCAAACTGGCAGTATGGGAGAAGCAAAAGCACATATGCCCACTCTGCGGCAAAGAATTCGACTTCGAATTTATGGAAGGTGACCACATCACGCCTTGGCGAGAAGGTGGCCGTACGGTAGCTGAGAACTGCCAGATGCTGTGTCGTGAGTGTAATAGAAGAAAGGGGGCTAAATAGAATACTGTTATGAGAAAAATTGTTATTATTTTACTACTATTAATTGGATGTATGTCTATAGAAGGTAAAACAACATATATACCTACATACCATTCCTACATACATATAAAACAAGGAGAGGACACTATTTCAGTTTTTGGGAATATGATATCGTTAGAGATGACATCGTTTGACAAGCGATTCACCGTATCTGTTCACCATGAGGATGTCACTCACGAAAAAGTCAAGGCTATTAAACGGGCAAAAGCAGCGGCTGGGTGGTCATTGTTTAGCACAGTGATGTCCACAATAGCTCCAGGAAGACGAGGTTCATTATTCTCTCGAATTCAAGATATCCGACAGGCAGTTGTGCTGACACAAATGGATGCTGAGAATGCCAAAGCAGAACAGGTGCTTGAAGTGGAGATATGGGTAGATAATAATAGCGACACTGAACTGATAGTAAATGACATGATTCGCGGTTTGGTATGGTATGTACAACCGCATCAGAGTATTCAGTTTGAAGTCGGAAATCCTGAGTTGGCAAATCTACGTATTAGTGATATTAACTCTAATAATATAGAGTTTGTAACGGTTGGAGTTGGCAGCTCAGTAAGAAAAGAATTTATTAGTTATGAGGATGATGACTGTTGGGTTGCAGACATATACCAAAAGGATTTAAGCGTTAATGAATACCGAACTCCAATTGCATATAATTACATCAATAAAACAACATACGAAACTAAAAGATTGTCAATTCGTGAATATAATGAATTCAAAAAGGAAGTAAAATCTAGAAAAAAGCAAGAAGAGGAGAAATAGATTATAATGACAAAAGAATAATTCTGTACAACAAAGCTAGACCATCATCTTCTATAATGCATTCTCGAAAGAAGTGAAGGGGATATAATAAAAAGATGCAGGGCTAAACAAGTCCTGCATCTTTGCTATAGAATCAGTTCAAAGCTACGATATATGAGTGATTGATGACGTCCTCAAAGTCTTTACCATCAATCTTCAAACCATCCCATACATCTGTGATGTCATCGAAAGTTGCAATGAGCTGGTCTTCTTCATGTGGATTACAGTCACACTGCCATCCTATGAAATCAGAGCGTCGTCTGTCTCGTGGCATAGTATAAACTTCTACAGGCCGTGCATCGTTATAGATTGCATAAAAAGTGTCTGTAGGTGGATAATAGAACCCCAAGTTGAGACCAATTTGCTCTATGTGGTAGCGAAACACTTCGCGAGACACTAATGAACGAGCTTCATCTTTCATCTCTTTCCGAAATCCCATCTCATCTTGGTAAACGTGCTTCCCTTTACCATAATAGTCTTTGATGGCAATTTTTCTTCTAATTTCGTTTGTCATTTCTTCTTGAATATATTTTTTTGTTTATTAAATTTGACGATTGCATTAAGGAGAGGTTTAAATTCATCAGGAATGGGCAAATGACCATTCCCTCCTTTAGGAACTGGTTTTCTACCCATGTTTCCGTCAGACTGTTCTACCCATTGATGAGAGTGGGAACCACTTTTCTTCCCATTAAAAGGAATGAGGTTACCATGAGTGTCAAATACCAAATTGATCTCAGTACCTATCTTGTGACCTTTATTAGCGTTGACATTTAGGATTGTTAGAGTTCCATCTTCATTCAGCTTAGCCATCAGATAGATAGAATCCTTTGAATTAGAATTCATGATGTTCTTGGTTTGGCTCTCATTACCTGTTTGAACCAAAACTTTATGGCCGTCGATTGTGTAGCCCGTTTCTGTATGGGTGCGTTTTCTTTTTGGCACACCACCCTTCGTTTTGTCGTACGATCCGTTACCTCCCATAATAATCTATTTTATTGTTGTTTGGGTAATATGTACTAATCTCTCTATGCTCTCCTTCTATAAATGCTCCATACCTTAATATATGTATGGGCTTTAGAATATCGAGCATGGCATTGTAACCTTCAAGCCAAATATAGCGACATCGTTTGTCTTGTCCGATACCCGTGCTATTGATGGCTATCACACTACCTTTGGGCCAGCCTTCTAGATATAACTCAATCTTATCCAGATCGCCCCATGAAGGAGCAGGAATAAGATTGACTCCATTTCGTTGATAGAAGGCTGACAATAACTTGTTTCTGAATGAGTTCCAGAGTTTCTGCATTAATAACATATTAGAATAAAGAGAAAAATCTGTAGATATAACATACCCGAGCCTCTGAAGAAATTGAAGATATTTGAATGGGGTGTTCCAAAAAGCTTCAAAGTTAGAGTCGGACGTAAAGAAGTGAGCGCAAATGTCACGAAGAAGAGAGTCGGGCTCCTTGCGAAGTCGGTGAACTGAACACAATACTTCTGGTATGTCACCAGAATAAGGTTCCACTATGGGAAATTGATTCTTAGAAGTGAAATCAATTCCCTTGCAAAGGAGTGAGTGTAAAGTACCTAATGACTTGTGGTTCTCAATCAATAATGAGCTACTGATAGAGTCCTCAAACTCCAAAGAAAGAATTTTTTGATATGGATATATCATACTTGTTCTTTTTGTTGTTAATAACTGGTGATTCGTATTTACGTATATTGAGGATAACCTTGACAAGGTAATCCTGCATTAAACGAATCACAATATTACTTCGTTTTTTTTAAAAAACTTTAAAAAACACCTGATATGAGAACCTTTGGAGGCTAATATAAGAATTATTTCCTACATTTGCACTGAACTATGAAGGAACTCTCTATTATTGGGTAACACAGAACGCCTATCAGGGGAGCGAACCTACAGTCCCACACTACTCGCAATAGTGTGGGATTTTTGTTACCTAAATCGGTTATATTTTATTTCTCATAATTTGAGCCTCCAAAATTTTAAATTAATAATTATGCCTCTCTCAGTATAACTGAAGATAGGGTACTTAATTTCTCCACAAAGATAAGCATTTTACTCATGAATAACAAGAATATTATCGGAAAAATGCTGTTTTTAAAATATTTTTTGTAATTTCGCATACTGAAAACAAGAATAATTAAAAACTAAAGTCTATGAAGTCTGAAGAAGAGAAAAACAAAGAGGTTGAGATCAACGAAAGAGCGATTACTCTTGAGGTGGATAACAACGTAATCAATAAAGTTCGTACTGGTGAGATTACGCACATAATCATGGACGTCAATGAAGACAATCAGAATTTTGTGTTAGAAAACATTGATGGTAATTTGGTGTTGATTGTTGATGAGATGCCGAACACCTTTCATGGCTGCTACTTTTATAATAATGGTGAATTCCCATATGCCATTAAGTCCACGCTTGATTTCTTAGTACTAAGTGGCGGTGAGGATTACTGTCTTACTCGTATTATCGGGGTGGATATGGAGCCTGGTAAGCGTTTTAACTACCAAGGTGCAGGCAAACCTATTGAAGAAGAGCCTAATGGTGACAGTTGTGTATGGGAAGTGGCCTTTGAGGTAGTGCCTGTGCCTGCAGAACCAAAGAGATACCTGATGCGATGGAATCCTTCAATCAGCTCTTTTACAGAGAAAGATTATGAGGAGTGCGTAGAGAATATGATACATGGTATGTTCCGTACGAATTGGAGCATCAACGAATGGGAAGAGGCTAGAAGAGGCGATATGTTCTATATGATGCGAGTAGGTGATGATAAAGCAGGCATTGTATTCAACGGACAATTTATCTCTGACCCATATCCAGGCGAAGATTGGGCAGGATCCACCAAACGGAGGATGTATGTAGATATGATATGTGCATACCCAACAGAACCAGGCGATAAGCCTTTTCTCTCGTTGGCAAAGCTACAGAAAGCTATCCCTGACTTCGACTGGTCGAAAGGACACTCTGGTGTCTTGCTTTCACAAGAAGTCGCAGATAAACTCGTTAATTTGATTGATGGGGAGGACGATGCAACAGGGACAGGAGACTGGCATCCTGCTTCGCGATAACACTTCGTCACCTCAAGCAGCTTCTAAGCATACTCTAGCCTGCTTCTAGGCATACTCTACCCATACTCTAGGCTGCTTCTAGGCATACTCAAATAGTCTGTCACGAGT
>JAEEGK010027689.1_pt1 | contig 11426 bp, 8 predicted proteins | sample 8958771 | NCBI WGS metagenome assembly JAEEGK01 (sample SAMN16246547, study PRJNA631951) | gut metagenome | biome: gut microbiome; feature: rumen; material: SC-attached | host: Bos | place: Iran: Karaj | collected 2018-10 | reverse complement strand
TTTATATTCAATATTTAATTTTTCAAAATATTTTTTTAAAAAAAATCTTATATTAAATATTTTTAATTGAACAAAGAGCATGGGGATTGGGGATTGGGGATGAGGGATTGGGGCAAATCGCCAATCCCCAAACCACAATACCCGATCCCCAATCCCCAATCCCCAAAAGATTTAGAAGAATAAAATAAATAATAAATGATATAAAAAAAAAGATAATAAAAATTATAATTTATTAATAAACAATTTAAACAATTCTTTATTATTTAATTAATTTCCTTGATAAAAATATTTTTTCTATTTTTTAAATAAAAAATTCTATTCTTTTCTCAAATTATGAAATTTATATTTGAATTCCTAACAATTATTTTACATTTATAATTTTACATATTTTAATTTAAATTATTTTTTGAATAAAAATATTAATAATAGTTTAATATTTTAATATCCAAACACATCAATATTATATCCATCTAAACCATCATCTCTCAAACCTTTTTTAGTTTCCATTTCTGTATGAATTTCATTAACATCATCAGCTTCAATTCTTTTAATCCACTTATCTTTATGAACAGTATAAACTCTACATACTCCACCAGAACCACAATCTCTATGAGTTGCTTGATGAATAGCTTCTCTTCCAAGTTGGATTGCTTCTTCAGTACTCATATCATACTTCCATTTAGAATCTAGAACACCATAAGCATAAGTACTTCCTGAACCTACTGAAAATAGAGTTCCTTTTAATCTAGTACCATCATCATCAATATAATATAACCCTTGTTGATCTCCATCAAATCCACAGACCATTGTTCCCATACTTAAACCATATCCTCTATATTGAGTCACCCAGGAACAAAGAACTTCACTGGCTGCTGAAACTGGAGCACGTGTTCCATGACGTAACTCATATAATTTACACCATTGAGCCAATTGTCTCTCCCAAAAAGAACAATCTGCTGCTCCTCCTGCCATTGTACCAAGAAGATATTCATTTATTTCTATTATCTTACGCACTGATTGAGATGCAATGAATGATCCCATTGATGCTCTTGAATCAACTGCTACTAATATCCCTTCTTTGTAAACAAATGCTAATGTAGTTGTACCTTTTTTTATTTCTGTTATTTTTTTTGTCACTGGGTTTTCTTTTAAAGATTTATAAAAATTTTCAGGATTTTCTGTTGGGGCTAATTTCATTATTACTTCATTATGGGATAAGGAATCTAAATCAATAGAATTTGATATTGGCATTTGAGGATTCAGGTATTGAAAAGAAGATGGAGATCCAAAATCTAAATCATCAAGGAAATCATCATTAGTTTTAAACATTTTTTTACTTTTTATATGTTTTTTTATTTTTTATTTTTATTAATAATGAATTTATTGGTTTCTACAAAATTAAAAAAAAATAAATAAAATTTTTTAAATAAATTATTTAAAATTTATTTTTAAAAAATAAAAAATATAAATCTCTTTATTTTATAATATTTCTGCAATGCCACTTTCACTTTTATCTTTTTTCCCTCTTGGACCTAATCCTTCAGCTTCTCTTCTAGTTTCAATTAATTTACTAACAGCATTAACTTCTTCAATAGATTCTTGAGGAACTTCTCCATTTAATTTAATAATATCTATAATTCCTTTATAATCAGTACCTTCTCTATTATAAAATTTATCAAAATGATTATCTAAGCATTTAACTAATTCTTCTCTGCAATTATCACTAGCTTCAATATATTTAACAGGGAACATTTTTAATCTTTTAAGAACTTGCACATAATTTCTAGGAATACCATCATAAGAAGTCCATTTATAATCTTCAGGTTTAAATCTAGGAGCATCAGGATTTTCTTCTTCTGGTGGAGCTTCTTCTTCATTATCTTGCTCTTCACCTTCTCCTCCTTCTCCTCCTTCTTCTCCTTCTTCTCCTTCCTCACCTTCAGCTTTTTTCTTCTTCTTAGGCTTTTCAATCACTAATTGAACTGCTTCTTCATCTTCTACTTCTTTTATATCTTCACGAGTTATTTGAATGAAACATGTTAAATCTCCTAATTCCATTGAATTTCTTATTTCTAATAAGGGGAGATTATATGGTTCTTCTGGCTTTAAAAGTAAATCATAATTTAAATATCCTCCTAATATTACGAAGTTTCCTGAATTTTCTATTGTTTTCGCATTTTCATTACAATATTTTTTTATTACTTCATTTACTATTGATTTTTCAAAATTTATTGGATTGTATTTATAATATACAAATTCATCAAAATTTTTAGGATCTTTACATTCTACTTTAAATATCTTTTTACCATATTTTCCTTCTAATTTCTTTGCCCATTCATCATTTTCATAAAAATGAGAATAAATTAATTTTGGTACATTAATATATAATACTCTATTTCTTGCAGAATATAATTCCAATGTTTTTTCTAAAATAATATCATATTCATGTTTTAATATTACAAAGTTTCTCCCAAATTTCTTATCAAATATTTCTTTTGATATATCTTCTTTATCATCACATTGAACATGAATTATATTTGCTGCTAAGCTTCTAATATCATCTAATAATTTTTTTGGATTTGCACAATTTTCATTAAAAGCATTTTTTTGTTCTTCAGTCATTTCTTCTATATTTTCTTTAGCTTTATATCTAGCTAATAAAGTTTCTTCAGAACAATCAATTTCATATAAATTTCTAAATCCACCGATTTTTTTAATAATTTCAGATGCTTTTTCATAAGTATCAATTAAATATGGTTCTGGAGGATTTGGAATAAAAAAATTTTCTACAATAACTTTACTATTTAAAGGTTCATTAAGTAAATAATCATCCAATCCTTTAAGTAAATCTTGGAAAGTAATTTCTGGTTCAGCGTCTGGATTTTCAGGGTCTATTTTAGTTTTTTTTACTTTTTCAATTAATTCTTTAAAATCTAATAAAGAATAATTATATTTTGTTTGTAAATGTTTTGTTATAATGGATTTACCTGATAAAGGCATTCCATATACAATATTTATATCTCTTGTCATATCTAAACATTCTTTAATTTTATAATCATTTAAACCTTCTGGATTTAAAACATAAAATTTATTTTCTTTATAAAATTGAACTGGAATTGAATATTGATCTTTTATTGATGTTAAAATTAAGTCTTTAGATACATTAATATATTTATTTATTTTACATAAATTATTTTCAAAAGCAGATAATTCTTCCATTGTTAATGGAAATGTATTTAATATTATTTTTTCACATCCTTCTTTAAATAATAATGGTCTTATTAATTTTATTTTTTCATCAAGAGATAATTCTTCACATTTTTTTTCAGGATAAATTATTTTTCTTTTATTTGCATTTTCGACAATATCATTTATAATTAATTCAATAAAATTATATTTTTCTTTTAATTGACCAAAAACTTCATCTTTAGTTTTTTGATCTCCTCCATCAATATTAATAAAAGCACAATAAGGTTGAATTTGTTTCATCATTCTATCAATAGTTAAAACTTCATGACTATTAACATTTATTTCTTCAACTTTTATTTTTTTTCTTAAAAATTCAATAAATGGTTTTTTTTGGTCAAATTCATGAAGTAAATCTTGTAAAGTAGAACAATCAGTATAATTACAATCACCTTCTTTAATTTTATTAGCTCTTTCTAAACAAGATGAATCATCAGCATTTAAATAATAAATTTTTTCAATATTTTTACAATTATTAATAAAATAACTATATTGTTCTTGTGTTTGAGGGAAATTTTCAATTAAAACTCTAATATCTCTCATTTTCCTTAATCTTAAAATAAATTGAGATATTACATAATTATTCTCATTTATTCTACTTGCAATTTGTGGTTCTTGTAAAAATTCTCCAAAATCTAAAAGTGTTATTCCCATTTTTAAATTTAAAACTTTACTTAAAGTTGTTTTGCCAGAATATCTTTTCCCAATAATTGTATAAATAATAGGATATAAATTTTGTTTAACTAATATATTAACTTCAGAAGGAGTTTTATTTGATTCAATTTCTCTTATAATACCATAAGGAGAATAAAAATCAACTAATTCTTTAAAGGAATTATTAATTTGATCATATTTTCTTTGAAAATCTTCAGGACTTTGTTTATTTGTATCTTTCATAATTAAATCATATCTATCATGGCAAATATCAGAATTACAATTAAATTTTAAAATTAAATTAATTGGAAGAATATGTTGTTCAAAATATAAAGCTTGTTCTAAAGTTTGAGGAAAATTTTCAATTAAAACTGAATCATTTCCACATTCAATAATACCTTTAACAACTAATGAACATAATGTATTTGTTTGAATATCATCTCCTCTTTCTATACAGTCTTTTATTGTATATCCTAAATCTGATTCAATTTTTGATTCTTTATCTATTAATTTATTCACATCAATTGAAGAATATTTAAAATCATTTGCAACTTTTTGAATTTGAATACTTTTTCCTGAAAATGGATGTCCTATGATAAATATTAAATGAGGATTCCTTCTTCTTAATGTTGATAAATCTTCTCTTGATATTGATGACATTTTTTATATTTTTTTTAATTAAATAAGTTACATATTAAATAACTAAAGAGTTTTAAAGTATTTTATTTTTATTTTTAATTTTTTTTTTTTTTTTTTATTTTTTTTTCTATGTAAAAAATAAAAAAAATCGAATAACTTTAAATATAATTTATTTATTTTTGTAAATAAATTTTTTTTCAGGATTTTTAATTCAAATTTTATTAAAAGTACACTTTAATTAATTCCCTATTTCAGAGATTTTTAATTTTGTTGGTTTATTTTGTAAAAATTCAATTATTATACAACTCATATTATCTGTTCCAATAGGAGCTAAAAAAAAGTAAAAAAAAATAATTCTTACTATTATTCGTTTTAGAAAGTATTTGATCAAATATATCACCAATGATGTCACTTAATTTAAAATTATTAATAGAATCTCCTTGTTTTAACTTTTTAGAAATATTCTCACATAATTTTTGTGGTTTAACACAATCCCATAAACCATCACATCCCATAATAATAAATTCAATTCCTTCTAAATTTTTAATTTTATTAATTTCTGGATAAGAAGTAACACTTTGATCATAAAATTTTAAATGTTTATTATTTTTAAAGGCAAGATCACCAATAGCTCTAGTTAAATTTAATTTCCCTTCAATTCTATTATTTAAAATATGTCCACCGGATTTTACAATTCTATCATATTCACTTTTTAATGTTGTTTTATGTTCTTGACTTAATTTTATTGCTTGACCGTTTTTAAACATTACACTTACTGAATCACCACAATTCGCTAAATATAAAGTATTATTTATTATCATTATTATATTTGCAGTTGTTCCCATTTCTTTTGCTACTTTAAATTTATTCCCTTCATCTTCAATATTATTATTTAATAAATCTACATAAATTGATTTATCCTTAAATTTTATTTTTGTCAATTTTGGATTATCTTTCAGATTTGAATTATACATTCCTTCATATGAATTATTATTAATAACAGCATTTTCTTCTGTTTCTTCTCCATTTTGATAATTCATTTCATATAAAAAATCATTAACTTGAGGATTATTTAAACATTCATCTAATTTTAAATATGTTTCAATAAGTGCTTGTTCGTAATTATGATTTTTAAATGAATCCATATTTACTAAAATATCTTTGAAATTAAAAGCAACAAATCTTGAAATGATTGGTCCTATAAATAATAAAAAAATAATATTAAAAATTAAATTTTACCTCCATGACCATCCATGACTCCGAATAAATATGAATTTTTTTTATCAAAATGTGCTATTGCCATTGTTGCATCTTCCATTGTTCTTCTCCAACCTTGCATTTCACAAATTCCATATCTTAACATGGAAGTAGTGTTATCTAAAGTATTTTTTGTTGTTATTGGACCATGAGAAACTTCCACAGTTCCCATTTTTTTTTTTAATTTCTTAATTATTTGTAAATTTTTAGAAAATTTTTGATACACTTGATATTTTTACTTTTAATTTTTATTTTTAATATTCTTTTTTATTTTTTAACTTTTATTGTATTACTCTAGTATTCTTCATTGTTTTATAATTTTTATAATTTAAACAAATCTTTAATTTGTTAAAAAACAGTTTAAATTATTTTTCTAAAAAAATTAATAAATTATTTTCTATTTTAAATATTCATTATTTCTGTCTTCAATTTCTGGTCATCACAAATAATTTCACAGTTTCTATTTATTCCATTAAACATTTCAATCATATTAGTAACATTTTTTGAATTAAAATTCGATAAATTTAAATAAATTAAGGAAGGGCATTCTTCAAACATATGACTCATATTAGTGACATTTTCTGTATTAAAATTTGACAAATCAAGATTAGTTAACTGAGAGCAATAATCAAACATACTTTCCATATCAGTAACTTTAGAAGTATTAAAACTAGTTAAATTAATAGAAGTTAAAGAACAACAACCATAAAACATATGATTCATATCAGTGACTTTATTTGTATTGAAATTAGATAAATTTAAAGAAGTTAATGAAGAACAATTATAAAACATATTACTTAAATCAACTGCATCATCTGTAAATATATTTGATAAATCTAAACTCTCTAAAGATGAACATCCACAAAACATTTGTCTCATTGTTTTAACATTATATGTTTCAAAATTTGATAAATCTATTGATTTTAAAGAATCACAATTACAAAAAAAATAACTCATATCTTTGACATTTCTTGTTATAAAATTTGATAAATTTAATTCAGTTAAAGATGAACAGAAATTAAGTAAGTGACTCATTGAGGTAACTTTTGATGTTTCAAAATGTGATAAATCTAAATAAATTAAATCCATACATTCATAAAATAAATAACTTATATTTTCAATATTTTTTTTACATAAAATTTTTAAAGTGTATGTTCCTTCTTTTGGAAATTTATATTTAAGAGTAAAATCTATTTTTTTATCATCTAAATAAAATTCAAATGAATCTTTTATTTCTTTGTCAATAATTTTACTTAAACTATTTATAATTTGTGTTGGTTGTTTTAAATTTTCATTAAAAATTTCATATTTACAAATAATATAACTGTCATCCAGGTTATCCATTTAACGACAAAAATTATTTTATTTTCTCTAAACAATTTATTATTATTTTTTTGTAATTTTTCTTTTTTATGATAATAATTGATTTTTTATCAATTATAATAATTCCATAAAAAAAATTTATTTAAATGAATTTCCCAAACAATTACTTAATTAAAATTATTTCATAAAATAAATTCAATCATAATTTAATTTATAAAAATTCTAAAATGGAATTTTTTGGTAGTTTTTTTAAAAAAGATGTTTTTTCTGGAATATTTATTCAAGCAGGAATATCCGAGTTAAAATCTATATATTATTCAATTCCCTTTATAATAAGTGAATTAATTATAAATCATAAAAATGATATAAGTGATTCATTCATAAAATATTCCAAATTGGCAATATTTACTGATACTATACAAACTAATATAATGGGTTTTTCAAGTTTATTTGGAGCATTTGCTTCTCAATTTAATTTTGAAAAAAAGTAAAATTTAATTAATATTAATTTAGATTTTATTTTATTTCAACTATTCTCTCAATACTTTCAATTTTAAGTTTAATTTCAATTGAATTTGATTTAATGAATTTAAAAATAATTTCTTTATCTTTTTCATTTATTATTATTGGTATTAGTATTGGTTCATATGCCCTTATTTCTATAAGAGATTTATGCTTAAGTCAAGAAAATTTTTCTGAAAGAATGAATCATATTGGACGTTTTATTCCTATTATTTTAGTTATTTCTTTTTTATTAAAATTTATTATTAATTTGATTTTTCTTTATATTAAAGATTTATTTAGTTTACAAAATTATTACTTTTATTTATTTATGATATTACTTTATTTATCTTTTAATTTAATTGGTTATTATTTGAAAGAAGAAAAAGAACTTCAAAATATAGATTTACCCTTAGTATTTCCTTGTATTTCTCAATCATTGAAAAGACTAAGAATTTGGAATTTTATTCTTTTATATTTAGTTTGTAAAATTGAAAAATTATTATGGCAAATTATTTTTACAGTTAATTCATTTATATATTTTGAAAGTAAGACTATTGGATTATTAAATCTTTCTTTACGTAATTTTAGTTTATTTATTGTCTTTATTCCACCAATTCTTTTTGGTTATATTCTTGATAAATATGATTTTATTGGTTTTAAATGGATTTTATATTCAGGATGTTTTGTTAATATTGTTACTTGTATATATTGTTTTATACTTTTATTTCTTAAAAGAATAATTATTCTAAATTCTTGGATTTATATTTTATCTATTATCAATGAAATTTTTAGATCAGGAAATTATGCTATTTTCCTTCCTGAAATAATTAAAAAATTTGAAATAAAAAATTTATTGATTATCTCTGGTTTAATTTCTTCAACTAATTTAATTATTGAACCTATAGAAAATCTTTTAATCAATTATTTTATAAAATATAGCGATAAGCTTTTATTTAAAGAAATTTTAATATTATTGGTTTTTCAATTGATTTGTTCATTTGTAATTTTTATTCTTTTATTTCTTAAAGGTGTTAATGAAAATATAGGAATGGAAAAAGGAAATAGAATAACTTATGTAAAGTCAAAAGATATTTTATTTAAAATAGAAGAAGAAAATGAAATTGATGATGATGATTACGAGGAAGATATTAATCATATACAATTTGATAATAATAATAAAGAAAACAAAGAAAAAGAAGAAAATAACGACAATCAAAATAATGAAAATTATAATGATAATTTAGAAAATGATCATTATAATTTAATGATATAAATTTGAATCTAACAAATAGTTTATTTAATATTTAAAATAATAGAAAATAATAATATTAAATTAATTAAAATGATTTCTATGTTATTATTAAATATTTTAATTCTTATTTCTGTTTATTCAGAAAAAACATTTCACCGTTTTAAGATATATATTAATAGAGACTCCATTAATTATGATCATTCTATTTCTAAAAAATCTATAAATAAAGCAGAAAAAGCTTTAAATTTAACTTCAGAAATTTTAGAAAATATTCTATTAATAAATAGTGGAGGAAAAATATTAAGTAAATTAAATATATCAAAAATATGTAATATCACAATCAATTATATAAATGAAGATATTGAAAATGAAGATTATATTAAAGCAGATTTTATTCTTTTCCCAATTATTGATAAGAATCAAGAAGAATTTATCACTCATAAAATTTGTTTATACTCAAATAAATCAAAAAGACCCTTAATAGGATATTTAAAATTAAATGAATTTTTTGACTTTAATTTATCAAAAAATGAATTAACTACTGTTTTTCTCCATCATATTATTCATCTTATAGGATTTAATTTAAATGTATTACAAAATGATGTTAATATTTTAATAAATAAAAATTATATCACATATAAAGATTCTGAATTATTAAATGAATTGATTTTTTTAAATAAAAAAAAGGAATTAGAAATTGAGGAATATAACAATGATATTCATTTTAATAATAATTTAAATTATAATGATTTTATGAAACCAGATGAAGATAATTTTTTAATTTCTCCATTTTCTCTTTCATTGTTAAATAGTATTGATTTTTATTATGTAATCCTTCCTTATTTAACCTTTGATTTTTATACATATTCATATAATGTTAATTCTTACATAATTAAAAATTTCTATTTGATTGAAATTGGTTCATGTTATGGAGATAGTTTTATTTTAAATTTTAAAATGGAAAATAAATGTAAAAACAGTTTAAGAGAGTTTGAATCAAATATAACTATAGGAAAATTTCCAGAATTAAAAGATATAAAAGAACAAACAATTAATTTTTTATCTCCATCAAAATATTGTAAAAATCCACAAAAAACATTATTTTTTAAATATCCATCTATAGTAGGAATTACACAAGATTTTACTTTAGTTTCAAAAAAAACTTTTAATCTAAAAGAATATATGATTGTATCATGTCAATTTTTTAAAAATGAAGATTTTAGTCCAGATATACTTAAAGATACATTTTTTTTAACAAATATAACAAGGACATATAACTTAAATTATGGAAATATACTTTGGTATAATTCTGGTTTTTTAACTGATTCTCCTTTTTTGTTAAATTATTATCAAAAATATAATCGTTTTTTTACATCAAATGAAATTACAAGAAAAGATTTATTATATTTTAATTATCAACAATTTCAAAAAAAGTTTCCAAAAGATTTTACATTCATCCCAGAAACATATATGGGACTTACAAATTATGATTTATTAAAAGATAAATTTCAAAATTATACTTTAAATATAACAAATTTATGGTTAGTAAAACCTCCAGATGAAGCAAGAGGAATTGGAATAAAATTTTTAAAAAATTTTACTAATGATATAGATAAGTATTCAATAATAACAAGATATTTATCAAATCCACATTTAATTAATGGAAAAAAATATGATTTAAGAATATATATACTTATAACTGGTCATTCTCCTTTAAAAATATATATTTATGATGAAGGTATTGTAAGAAGAGCTAGTGAAAAATATTCTATTGATATAAACAATATTGATAATAATTATGTTCATATAACAAATGTAGCTATTAATTATAAAAAAGATATTTCAAATATTAAGGAAGATAATAAAGATAATTCTATTATTTGGGATTTTAATCAATTGAAAGAATATTTAGAAAAAGAAGGAAAAAATTTTGATTTTATTTTTGAACAAATTAAGGATATTGCAGTTAAAATATTTATTTCAATAACAAAAATTCAAAGGGATGCTGAAGAAGATAATATACAATTTAATTTAAACAGTCAAAATTTATTTGACTTATATGGTTTAGATATAATAATTGATGAAAATATGAAAGCTTGGTTATTAGAAGTTAATTTAAGTCCTTCTATTGATGCGATCGGAGAATATGAAGAAAAAATGAAATATAAATTATTAGCTGATTTATTTAATATAATTGGGATTAAACCTTTTTCGCATTTTGATTTACAACCTTATGAAGAAGGAATTTATTACCAAGATAAATTTGATGAAATTATAGAAGAAAGTATTTGTGAATTTACAAGACCTAATGGAGGATTTCATAGAATTTTTCCTCTTAAAGATAATATCGATTATTATCAAAAATTCTTTGAAGATATTGGAGATGAAAATTTAATGTTGTGGAAAAAAATAAAAAATATAACCGAATTATAATTACTTTAAAAAATGTTTTAGTGTGTAATTTATTTATTTAATTTAATTATATCAATATTTTCAATATTTGATAATAATATTTTAACTACATTTAATAAAAGTAATTGTTAATTTATAA
>JAEEGK010027688.1_pt1 | contig 11427 bp, 11 predicted proteins | sample 8958771 | NCBI WGS metagenome assembly JAEEGK01 (sample SAMN16246547, study PRJNA631951) | gut metagenome | biome: gut microbiome; feature: rumen; material: SC-attached | host: Bos | place: Iran: Karaj | collected 2018-10 | reverse complement strand
GAGAAAAAACGCCCTGCGTGCCCGCCCAAAATCAGACTGGAGTGATCGAACGATCTTTCTTGGCATAGTAGTACTGTCCTATCTGAGCTTTGGGATATGTGGGGGAATTGAGCAGAATACCTACAGGAAATCCTGTGCCTATCATGTAACTGAACAACTGTTGACGTTCCTTGTCACCAATAGATTCAATGGCTTTGCATTCTATGATGATATTGCCCCTTTCCCGCTCAACAATGAAATCCATCTTGAAATATGCATCCAGTGGCTTTCCGTTGAACAAGGGGTGATATTGAAATTCTTTCTGATATGGAACTTCATTTTCTTTTAACGTTATTCCAAGAGCTTCCTGATAGATATATTCCGGAAATCCACAAGGAAGTTTCTTGTAAACTGTAAACAAATGGTTTATGATGTCATAAACATAATTTTTCAGTTGCTTTACAAGCGACTCAGGTAAGTTTTTCTTCTCGAATATCATGATAGCAGATTTTATAAGTCTAAAACGGATGAATTATGTCTTTATTGCAAAGACTCTCAAAACTGAAGGGCTTTTTCTTCTCCTTGGAGAACTTTTTATTGAGGGAGCATGCGACCGTTTTTTATTGAGTGATTTTCCTGTTTTTGGCAAAAAAACAGATTTACATGGATGGAGAGCAGATGGGAGAGCTTGCTCTCATAATCTGAAATCCGTACATGGAAATGTAGGAAAGAAAATCACGTTTTTTAATCTGATTATTCTTAAAAATTAAATTAAGTGACCATTCGGACGATGATTCTGGTTCCGCAGTTTCAGACATACATAAAGTAAGTCCATACAACAGATGGTTTTGTTCCTTTGGGCAGGTCCCGCAGCCACGACGTAAGATAAAGGGAAAGATGTTTTTTGGCGGATTTTTTTAGAATATAATAATTATTTCGTACCTTTGCGGAAAATATGTGTTTTTTTGACTACAAATCATCTGGAATTTAGATTACAATGAAGAAGATTCTCTTTTCAGCGGCTTTGGTCGTGGCTACGATGATGGCAGTGATGAGCGGTTGCCAGTCGTACAAGCAGGTTCCTTACATCCAGAACAGCGACTCGATAGATTATGCGCTTGCTAAAGGCCTGTATGATGCCCGCATCATGCCGAAGGACCAGCTGACGATAACCGTCAGCACCATCAACCCCGAGGCAGCAGCCCCCTTCAACCTGTCCATTCCTTCCGGAACGGGCACGTCAGGCGGAGCAGGCGCCTATCTGGTTGACAACCAGGGTTTCATTACCTTCCCCGTCATCGGCCAGCTGAAAGTGTCCGGTCTGACGAAGTCGGAGGCCGAGCAGCTTATTCAGGGCAAAATCAAGCCCTACATGAATGCCGAGGAGAACCCCATCGTCAGCGTCCGCATGTCCAGCTATAGCGTGACGGTGCTGGGCGAGGTCGGAAGTCCCGGTACCTTCGTCGTGTCGCGTGAGAAAATCAACATCCTGGAAGCCCTGGCACAAGCCGGCGACCTGACCATCTACGGCTATCGCGACAACATCAAGCTCATTCGCGAGGATGCCAACGGCACCAAGCACTTCTATACGCTGAACCTGAACGATGCCAACATCGTCAGTTCGCCGTACTATTACCTGCAGCAGAACGACATTGTCTATGTAGAGCCTAACAAGGTGAAGGCCCGCAACTCGAACCTGGGTCAGTCAACCACCATCTGGTTCTCTGTGCTGTCCATGCTGATGACGGTAGCATCGTTTACCATCAGCCTTACAAAGTAAGAAGAAACGTTACAGGAGATTGGGACCTCGGTCCCAATTTCTTCTTTTATGTACCCAAAAACAACTAGACGACATGTGTGGAATAGTAGGTTATATCGGGAAGAAACAAGCATTCCCCATATTGATTAAAGGACTGCGCCGACTGGAGTATCGCGGATACGACTCAGCCGGCGTGGCGCTTATAAACGACTCTGGCGCCCTGAACGTCTGCAAGACGAAGGGCAAGGTAGATAACCTCGTAGAGTACTGTAGCGACAAGGACACGACGGGCTGCGTGGGAATAGCCCATACGCGCTGGGCTACGCACGGCGAGCCCTCGTCGGTGAATGCCCATCCGCACTATTCCGAGTCGAAGAACCTGGCCATCATCCATAACGGCATCATCGAGAACTATGCCGACCTGAAGGAGAAGCTGCTGGCCAAAGGCGTGCACTTCCAGTCGGATACCGACACGGAGGTGCTGGTGCAGCTGGTGGAGTATATCATGCAGCGCAAGGGTATTGACCTGTTGACCGCTATCCAGATAGCCCTCTACCAGGTGATTGGTGCCTACGCCATAGCCATCATCGATAAGCGCGAGCCCAACCAGATTATTGCTGCCCGCAAACAAAGCCCGCTCGTGGTGGGCATCGGTGACGGAGAGTTCTTCCTGGGCTCTGACGCCACCCCCATCGTGGAATATACGGACCAGGTGGTCTATCTGGAAGACGGCAACATTGCCATTCTCCGGCAGGGCGAGGAGCTCCGGGTAGTCGATGTGCTCGACCGCAAGCTGCACCTGGACGTGCAGACGGTCGATTTGAACCTCGGACAGCTGGAAAAGGGCGGCTATCCGCACTTCATGCTCAAGGAGATATTCGAGCAGCCCGAGTGCCTGACCAACTGCATGCGCGGCCGTGTGAACGTCGATATGGACAACGTGGTGCTCAGTTCGGTCATCGACTACAAGGAGCAGCTGTTGCAGGCCAAGCGCTTCATCATTGTCGCCTGCGGCACGTCGTGGCATGCAGGACTCATCGGCAAGCAAATCATCGAGAACTACTGCCGCATCCCCGTCGAGGTGGAGTATGCCTCCGAGTTCCGCTACCGCAATCCCGTCATCAACGAGGACGACGTGGTCATCGCCATCAGCCAGAGTGGTGAGACGGCCGACACGCTGGCTGCCGTCAAGCTGGCCCGCGACAACGGGGCCTTCATCTACGGCATCTGCAACGCCATAGGCTCCAGTATTCCCCGTGCCACGCATACCGGCTGTTACATTCACGTAGGACCTGAAATCGGTGTGGCGTCCACCAAGGCCTTCACGGGACAGGTTACCGTGCTGACGATGCTCGCCCTGGCCCTGGCCAAGGAGAAGGGCACCATCCGCCCGGAGCGCTATATGGAGATCGTGCGCGAGTTGCACACCATCCCCGACAAGATGCGCGAGGTGCTGAAGCTGAACAACCGCATAGCCGACCTCAGCCGGACGTTCACCTACGCCCGTAACTTCCTGTACTTAGGACGTGGCTACAGCTATCCCGTAGCCTTGGAGGGTGCCTTGAAGCTGAAAGAGATAAGTTACATACACGCAGAGGGTTATCCCGCTGCCGAAATGAAACACGGACCGATTGCTCTGATTGACTCCGACATGCCCGTCGTCGTCATTGCTACCCACAATGCGATGTACGAGAAAGTGCTCTCGAACATACAGGAGGTAAAGGCCCGCAAGGGTAAGGTCATTGCCATCGTCAGCGAGGGTGACGACACCATCAGCCGCATCGCCGACGAGGTCATCGAACTGCCCGCCACCATCGAGTGCCTGGAGCCGCTGCTGGCCACCATACCGCTTCAGATTCTGGCCTATCATGTGGCAGTTTGCAAGGGACTTGACGTCGATCAGCCCAGAAATCTGGCCAAGTCAGTCACCGTAGAATAGGCGGAAATGCATAAAAAGGGCAAAAAATTTGGCATTGTCAGTTAAATTGCTTACTTTTGCAAGCAAATGAATCATAAAAACCTACAAATTCTATGAACATAGGTGAAACTTTAGAGTCTCGAATCAATAGGAGCGACTATAAGATACTGATTGTCGATGACGTGGTGAGCAACGTGCTGCTGCTGAAAATCCTTCTCACCAACGAGAAGTTCCAGGTGTGCACGGCCAACTGCGGAAACGGCTGTATTGAGATGGCCAAGAAGGAGAAGCCCGACCTGATTCTTCTTGACGTCATGATGCCCGACATCAGCGGCTTCGATACGGCAGTCATCCTCAAGAAAGACCCCGAGACGATGGATATCCCCATCATTTTCCTCACAGCCCTGAACACACCCGCCGACCTTGTCAAGGGATTCCAGGTGGGTGCCAACGACTTCCTGACCAAGCCCTTCAACAAGGAAGAGCTCGTCATGCGTGTCGTCCAGCAGATATCGCTCGTGGCTGCCAAGCGCATCATCATCCAGCAGAACGAGGAGCTGCGCCGCACCATCTCGAACCGCGACAAGATGTACTCGGTTATTGCCCACGACCTGCGCTCGCCGATGGCCAGCATCCGCATGGTGCTGAACCTGGCGGTCAGCGTCGTTTCGCCCGAAGCAGTAGGCGAGGAGATATTCAGCCTGCTTGACAAGGCCAACCGTGAGACCGAGGAGGCACACGACCTGCTTGACAACCTGCTGAAGTGGACGAAGTCGCAGACAGGACGCATGAACGTGGTATATCAGGACTTCGACCTCGACGACGTCATACCCGGTGTGGTTGACATCTTCACAATGATTGCCGAGATGAAGAAAATCAAGCTGCAGTACATACAATCCGACGATAAGATTACCGTACGTGCCGACAATGACATGGTCAAGACCGTTATCCGTAACTTCATCTCCAACGCCATCAAGTTCACCCCCGAGGGCAAGGGCATCGAGGTCTATTACAAGCGCGAGGGCGACTTCGTCCGCATCTGCGTTCAGGACCACGGTGTGGGTATTGCTGCCGACCGTATCGACAGCATCTTCCACAAGGGTGAGACGACCTACGGTACGGGTGGTGAGGAAGGCTCCGGACTCGGTCTGCAGCTCTGTCAGGACTTCGCCCGCAAGAACGGCGGCGACGCCTATGTGGAGTCGGTCGAGGGCGAGGGCTCAATATTCAGCTTCACCATACCGCTGAAACGCACGGGCGACGAATCCACCCCCGCAACACCTGATAAACTCAGATAACCCATAACCAACTAAATAAGAAAAAAAGAAAAAAGAAAATGAAAGCATTTGTATTTCCCGGACAGGGAGCCCAGTTCGTAGGAATGGGCAAGGATTTGTATGACAACAACCCCAAGGCAAAAGAATTGTTTGAAAAGGCTAACGAGATTTTAGGCTACCGCATCACCGACATCATGTTCGAGGGTACCGACGAGGACCTCAAGCAGACCAAGGTGACACAGCCTGCCGTATTCCTGCACTCCGTCATCTCGGCCATCTGCCTGGGCGACGCCTTCGACCCGAAGATGGTTGCCGGACACTCGCTGGGCGAGTTCTCCGCGCTGACGGCTGCCGGTGCCCTGTCGTTCGAGGACGGACTGCGTCTGGTCTATGCCCGTGCCATGGCCATGCAGAAGGCCTGTGAGGCACAGCCCTCCACGATGGCCGCCATCATCGGCCTGCCCGACGAGAAGGTAGAAGAGATTTGTGCCGGCATCAACCGCGAGGGCAACATCGTGGTATGCGCCAACTATAACAACCCGGGTCAGCTGGTCATCAGCGGAAACGTGGAGGCCATCAACGAGGCCTGCGAACAGCTGAAGGCTGCCGGAGCCAAGCGTGCCCTGCCGCTGAAGGTGGGCGGTGCGTTCCACTCTCCGCTCATGCAGCCCGCCAAGGACGAACTGCAGGCAGCCATCGAGAAGACCGAGATCAACGCTCCGAAGTGCCCCGTCTATCAGAACGTCGATGGCAAGCCCCATACCGACCCTGCCGAAATCAAGGCTAACCTCATTGCCCAGCTCACTTCCTGCGTTCGCTGGACCCAGTCCGTGCAGAACATGATAGCCGACGGAGCCGACGACTTCACCGAGTGCGGTCCCGGCAAGGCGCTGAAGGGCATGATTTCCAAGATTAACGGCGAGGTGAGTGTTCGCGGACTTGCGGATTTGGAAAATTGAAGAACTGAAGAATTGAAGAATTGATGGAGAAAATCATCGTCTATCAGGTATTCACACGTCTTTTCGGCAATCGTAATACGACTCGGCAAGAGCACGGTTCGATTGCCGAAAACGGTTGTGGAAAGTTGAATGACTTCACGCCTGCCGTGCTCAAGCAAATCAGGAAGCTGGGCGTCAGTCATGTGTGGTACACCGGCGTCATCCGCCATGCTACGCAGACCGACTACTCGCGCTACGGCATTCCCCGTAATCACCCCGCCATCGTCAAGGGAAAGGCCGGCTCACCCTATGCCATTACGGACTACTACGACATCGACCCCGACCTGGCGGTTGACGTGCCCAGCCGCATGCAGGAGTTCGAGAACCTCGTCGGACGCACGCACCAGGCAGGCATGAAGGTCGTCATTGACTTCGTGCCCAACCACGTGGCCCGCCAGTACCAGAGCATCTGCAAGCCGCGTGGCGTCAAGGACCTGGGACAGGGCGACGATACCACACAGGGATTTTCTCCGCAGAATAACTTCTACTATTGTCCGGGCGAGCGCTTCTCCCCGCATTTCGACCTCTATCAGGGAGCCGAACAGCCCTACCTGGAGGAACCCGCCAAGGCTACGGGCAACGACTGTTTCAACAACGCCCCGGGACGCAACGACTGGTACGAGACGGTCAAGCTGAACTACGGCGTCGATTACTACGCAGGAAGGGTGGGGTACTTCGATCCCGTGCCCTCCACGTGGCAGAAGATGACCGACATCCTGCTCTTCTGGGCAGGCAAGCAGGTCGATGCCTTCCGCTGCGACATGGCCGAGATGGTGCCGGCGGAGTTCTGGGCATACGCCACCGCCAAGGTCCGCAGCAAGTACCCCGACGTGAAGTTCATCGGCGAGGTCTATAACCCCGCAGCGTACCGCCACTACCTCTCCAGCGGCTTCGACTACCTCTACGACAAGGTGGGCATGTACGACACCATGCGTGCCGTCATCTGCCACCAGGCACCCGCATCGGCCATCACCGGTGCATGGCAGCAGACCGACGACATCCGTCAGCACATGCTCTACTTCCTCGAGAACCACGACGAACAGCGCGTGGCCAGCGACTTCTTCGCCGCCAGCGCCCGCAAGGGACTGCCCGCCATGGTGGCCTCCGTGCTCATGCAGCAGAACCCCTTCATGCTCTACGCCGGACAGGAATACGGCGAGCGCGGCATGGACCGTGAGGGATTCAGCGGCAACGACGGACGCACCACCATCTTCGACTACTGGAGCATCGACACACTCTGCCGCGCAGCCTGGAAGTCGCTCACCGACGAGGAGCAGCACGTCTATGACCTGCACCAGAAGGTGCTCTCGCTGGCCGTGAAGGAGAAAGCCGTTACCGACGGACTGTTCTTCGACCTCATGTACGTCAACGGCCATCTGGACCGCCAGTACGTCTTCCTGCGAAAGGCCGGCAACGAACTGCTGCTCGTGGCCGTCAACTTCGACGACCAGCCCGTCAGCATCGCCGTCAACCTGCCCGCCCACGCCTTCGACTTCCTCGGCATTCCCGAGAAGCAGTACACGGCGACCGACCTGCTCGGCGGCGGCAAGCAGACACTACAGCTGAAGAAGGACGGCTGTCTGGCCCTCCAGCTGGAAGAGCGCGGCAGCGTGGTACTGAAAATGAAGACCGGCAATAAGCGATAACTGACAGGAGGAAAACGACGATGAACGACGACATCATACTCAACGACCACAACAAGGAGGAGTTCCCGCCGGCACACACCGCCGAGCACCTGCTGAACCAGACGATGATACGGCTCTTCGGCTGCGAACGCTCCTTCAATGCGCATATTGAGCGCAAGAAGAGCAAGATGACCTTCCGGCTCGACCACAAACCCTCGCGACAGGAGGAACGCGAGATAGAGCGCGAGATGCAGCGGCTCATCGACGAGGACCTTCCCGTCACCTTCGAGTTCGTCACCCGCGACACCCTGCCCGAAGGCGTCTCGCCCGACCGCCTGCCCGACGATGCCAGCGAGACCATCCGCCTGGTGCGCATCGGCGACTACGACGTCTGTCCCTGCATCGGCCGTCATGTCCGTTCCACCTCGCAGATAGGCCGTTTCGAAATGCTCGGTACCAATTGGGACGAGCACGAAAAGACCTTCCGCGTCCGCTTCAAGGTCGTACAGTAGAACTCTTCATTTAAGCCTTCATCACTTTTATTCTTTTTTTTCATTTTGCTGTCACTACTGCAATACTGCCTAAGAATAAGAACGTTACGAGTGACAGCAAAGTGGCAGTAGTGACAGCAAAGTGGCAGCAACCGAGTTGATGCTACAGCGAAAACACTTACGATAAGATAGTTGTTAGCATTGTAAGCTTTGATGGGTTGATGCCGAGACTGCATGATTTCCCACGGAGGGAAAGCCACGATACATACCGGCAAACGATCCGTTCCCATGGTGGGAAAGAGCAGAGAGTAGCCTTCAAAAGTCTTGACTTTTGCTGTCACTACTATCGATTTTGCCGTCACTACTGTCACTTTGCTGCCACTATATAACTAGCTCTGTTCCAACAGAATATAACGTTAGTGACAGCAAAACAGCAAAAATGACGAAAAAAAACTATCATCACAGTAAGATCGGCCATTGGTGCGCAAATAAATTGTTACATAGCCACCGAGGCCTCCACCTTCTCCTCCAGCGCATTCTTGATATAGGCGTTTAGCGTTATGCCGGCCTGACGGGCAAGCATGGAAATCTGACGGTGGATGGCGGGAGTCAGTCTGACGTTCAAAATACCGCTATAACTCTTGTCGGGTTCAATTCCCTCGTCCTTGCAATAGGCCAGATAGTCATCCACAGCCTCGTGAAAGGCTTCAGTCAGTTCTTTAACGCTCTCGCCCTCGAAGTTAACCAACCCATTGATGCCCTCTATCTTTCCGAAGAAAACGCCGTCCTTTTCGCTAAACGAAACTGATCCCAGATACCCTTTGTAAGTCATTGTATTCATATTCCTGTCCTCCCGTTATTTAATAAAACCTGCTTCTTTTAAATCATCATAAACCTGTTTCATAGCATAGCCCTTCACAATATTGCCAGGGTGTGGCTTATGTAGCATGATGGGACGTTTGTTACCATTCTTAAAGATTACACGCGAACCTGACGTTCTGCCTTTTTCGCCCCTCTCATAACCAAAACCCTCAAGGAGCCTTTGCATTTCATCGAATGTAAAGTCAGAAGGCAATTTGAGAAACCTCTCGCGTAACTTTTCCTTTGTTCCCATGCTGTTTATTCCTTTGACGCCACAAAAGTAACTATAATTTAGTTGCAAACCAAATTTTTCCTAATTTTTTCTTGTTGTATGACTAAAAAACAAATAAAAATTGCTATCTTTGCCCTCGGTTCGGGGAGAAATCCGGACTAACAATGAAGCATTCGCTATTATTTCGCGTTCAGCCAAAAGCCTCGAGTGCACAACGGGGTCTCCGGTGTGCACTCAAAACACTGTTTTGACCTTCCAAAAGCGCCGTTTTCAGCGCAGAAAATCACCGAGTTTGACCGTGAAAGTGCCGCTTACATTTGCTTTAAACGGCACTTACGGGAGGGGTTGGTTTCAGTAATGCGGAAAGTAGGAAATGCGGAAAGTGGACATTAAGCATTTTCAGAGTGCGGAAAAGAGACATTTATAGTATAATTTTTTTTTAATTATTATTATTACCATTATATTATATCTCCCCTCCTTAAAATACCTTTATGTCCACTTTCCTACTTTCCTACCTTTTCTACTTTTTCCTTATTATTTATTTGGATTCTCATTTTTATTATGTATCTTTGCAACAAATATCGCCGACGCGCCGATGCTCGAACTCTACGCTTGCTACCAAAGGGATGCAAGCATTAGCACTTCAACTGCATGAAACAAAGTTTGAAGGCCGGAAGGAAAGTTAAGTTCCAAGATAACTAAAACATAAAATATGAAGAAGTTTTTTTATTTGGCATTTTTGTCAGTAGTATTGGTTTCATGTAGTCAGTCTCCCGAACAAAAGGCTGAAGCTCTTATCAAAGACAATCTCAGAAAAGTACTCTATAAGCCAGAGACATATAAGGCTGTTGAGACAAAAGTGGATAGTGCTTTTGCTCCATATGATGACCCTGCTTTCTTCGAAGAGTTAGCAGAATTAGGAAAAATGAATTCTGAGTATGAGGAATTGGAGGAGAAAGCGAAACATGCAAAATCTTCGATGGCAATGTGGAGTGGGCCTTATCAAACGGCATTTGGAAGAAATGAGTATCAGGAAGCAAAAGAAGAGTATGACGAAGCAAATGCCATGATTGAAAAGTTGAAAACGAAAGGCAAGAAACAATATGAGAAAGTAGCAACAATGTTTCAAGGTGAAAGGAAATTCATCGGATATAAAGCTTTGCATAACTACCGAGCTGATAATAATGCTGGTAACACTTTAATAGGAAACAGAATTTTCTTTATTGATGAGAACTTTACTGAAGTCCAATATTCTATGGAAGTAGAAGAGTATAATCAATGGCAAGATGCCATTGAGCAGTTAAAAGAGCAGATAGAAGAAGCAGATTATTAAGAAAGAATAAGACAAAACCTTCAAATAGGCATCATTATTTTATGAAGAGTAAAAGTATAAATGACATCACTTTATTTCGCTATCTATTCTGCCTCGATAACAGGAACTTACCGAAAAGTATTCTCAATTGGTGCAATAACATCGGTAGCGTAGTTGATTCCGATAGAGATAATGCTATCAATGAATTGTCTCTCGTTAAAGGAAATTGTCGTAATTTGGTAATTTTCTCAAAGACATTCATCAATACAATGGACAAGTCTTACATGAAGTTTACCCAATTTCATGTGGACATTCTTAAAGAGCTTGATAATGAGAATGGAATAGTACGCAGTCCATACTTCATGGAAGGCTGTTATGTTGTATATCGCATAAAGAATGGCTGTCTTACTTTGTGGGTATTTCAAGACAACATTGACAAGTATTTATCAATTCCAACATACTACATCTGTGTCTCACCAAAAGACAAGATAAAAGGCAAAGTACACCAGTTAGATTGTATGGTTTTGCCTTTGTTGGATAATTGCATGGAAGTCAATCTTAGAGATTATATCGATATGGTTTTGGATTACCTGTGTTTAAGACAATGGGCAGAAGTTGAGCTGGGCAAGAGAACAACTACCACAAAGAAAGAGGTTAAAATAAATAAGAAGACTCAAATAGTTACTGAAGCAGGGCTTGATTATTACGAGTTCGATAGCAAATGGTACACAAAAATCTCGAATGATGAATCATTTCAAGTGAGTGGACATTTTAGATTGCAACCTTATGGTGACGGTACAAGAAGACTTATTTGGATAAATGAGTTCACCAAGAATGGTTATCACAGGAAAGCTACGATAGACAAAGTTAAAGACGGTGACATAGTATTAGAATAGTTATCGGACAATTCAACATCTCTTAAAAAATAATTACGACAAATATGGACGAACAACAAAATATTATCATATACAGGAC
>JAEEGK010027685.1_pt1 | contig 11428 bp, 9 predicted proteins | sample 8958771 | NCBI WGS metagenome assembly JAEEGK01 (sample SAMN16246547, study PRJNA631951) | gut metagenome | biome: gut microbiome; feature: rumen; material: SC-attached | host: Bos | place: Iran: Karaj | collected 2018-10 | reverse complement strand
AATATTCAATATCGTGACTTTCACAAATATCGTCTATTTCAACTAATAGATCAAATAAGCCCATTTGCACATCATTCATTTATACAGCCTCAATATAGTTAATAAGTTATTTTCAAAACCTGCTATAACAATTTTGAAATTATTCTAATTTACATATTTAAAAAAGATAATATATAATATATCCGATATTATTAAAATATTTAATTAAAAAAAATGAAAAAAATAGAAAAATTAAGGAAATTAAAAAAAAGAATTAGGAATAAAATAAGAAAAAATAATAAGAAATAATAAGAAATAAAAAAATTGAAATATCAAGCTATTCGACAAAATACTCTTTTTCTTTTAATTGATTCAACTTATTAACCAATTTTTTATTTCCTTTTAAAATCAATACCTTTTCAATGAGGTCATCGGTTTCTGGATTGATGCTGAATGTCATGCCCATTTTTGAATATTTATTCAATGCGGAAATAACAGGTTTCAACTCTTTATAAACCTCATTGAACTGCTTTTCGTCATCTAAATCCAAAGCCAATAAACTATCGACATTCTCATCAAAATACTTTGTGTATTCAATTTGCTTATTGGTCATTAAAATTAGATCCCATAGCTTGTTTAATGACTTCCTATCATCATTCGCCTTTGAGGACTCTAAGCTAATCTCTTCATTCATGGATTTTGCTTCTTCGATTAAATCTTTAGACTCTTCGATAACTTCATTATAAGACCTTTCCGTGTTCATTATATAACGTGGGCCAACAACTGTAGGCTTGATCTTACGATTTTTAAAAGTCCTTCCAAAGATTTCAGTGAAAAATTTAGAAGCGTCCTTAGGTAAATATAACTCTGTATCGTCAACAGCATATCTTTCTAAACCATTTAAGGCATTGGCCTTGATTTTTGTATTTACTATCTTAACAGTTGAATATTCTTGAATGTCTTCCCATTTATCAATATAAGTCTTATCTTTTAAAGAGTCTTTTTCAGGTTTTGCTTCTGCTTCTTTTTTAAGTTCCTTTGTATCCTCTTTATGTTCTTTTGATGAAAAAATCCTCTTTAAACTACCGAAAATGGAATTTTTGCTGGAATCTGTATCTTTTTTAGCAGAAACTTGATCTGGCTTCTTATCCAAAAGGACAAATCCACGAACAGGATATATTTCGATGTTAATTCCATGATGTTCCTTTTTATCTAAGCTGAATATATGGAAATAAGTAGTGTTTTCATTTCCAAAGTTGACATGCCAGGGATTGGTTTTTGATTCAGTGACGATTTTTTCTGTGTAGCGGCTTCCATCATTAGTATTTTCAACTATCTCACAAAAGCGGCCAATATCTCCAGCAGTCATTGCAATGGAAACTGAAATAGGTCCATTTTTAATTGTATGATTGACAAAAGCATTTATTCCATTGGTTCCAATCAATGTGTACTTTAAATTGTTTTGGGTACAAATACTGTCAATTTCCTTTAGCAATTCAATTTGAATATCCTTTTCAGTTTTCATATTAGTTCCCCTCAATCAAATCATATTCCATTTCAGAACGACTGATTCCTGTTTCATCTTCAACCTTTTGCCAAATTAAGCCATTTCTGGTATTGACAATAGCTTTTTTGTAAAGTTCAATAGCTTCATCCTTTTGACCGCATTCAGATTTTGCCTTTGCTTGACTTGCCATTATCTCTCCATCAAAAGGATAAGTTTCAAGCACATTTTCACAATACTCATCAATTGATTTGTAATCTTCCTCTGATTTTGCATTGTTTTCCATTATCCATAGCTTAGCACGATGGATATCCAATAAATTAGGGTATTTAGCTTCATATTTGTCAATAAGGGACTGGACAGATGCCTCATCCTTTTCATCATAGCGAGCAATGGATAATTCTCTACAGAAACTTACCATCTCATCTATTTCAATTAATCTATCAGACAATTTTGAATCATTGCTTTTACGAATGTTTAAATATCTGTCAACCTTATAATATTCTCCCTTTTCAACTAAGGAGGCCAATAATATCTCAAGGCAATTGTCAGATATAGGTACAAATATATTGTATTTTCTAACATCACTACTCAATTGCAATTGGGAATAATCATCAAATTCTGATAGAATTTCATCATAGTTTTTATTTTTTAATAAATTTAGCAAATTATCGTGATTTTCATCTAAATATGCAGAAATTGTTTTTGATTTTGAATTTACATTAACTTTCGCAGTTAACATTTCAACCTTTTTTGTTTTTGAAAATAGCTTAAGGTTTGTATACTTAACATTTCTATATTTCTTTATTATTTCTTCTCTATTGACCTTTCCAAGATAGCGATTGGAATATTCCAGACAGGAAGTGGAATAGTCTTCGATATGAGGATGAATAATTTGGTTATTCAATTCAGGAACGTACATCCAATCATCACCATAGGCAATCCTCATCATGGTTTCAACATATTTGCTAACTTGTATTTTCATTCCTTCAAAGGTTTCATATCTGTAGTTTTCAAGGTATTCCCTTGGGTAAGTGTAAATTAGGTCTCCCCAGCGCATGCAGTAATTTTCACAGTCTTCAGTAGGATAGCCTTGCAATTTAGCTCCAAGTTCCTTAAGAACCTCTTCATCACCTATTTCATTGGCTCTATTGAAATATTTTTGATACAATTCAAAATGCTTATCCCATTCCTCAATGGTTAAGTCTCTGCAAATTGTAAAATAAGGAGATAATAGTTCTGAATAGACTCTGAAGAGATCGATGTATTCCTCTTCTTCCTTTTCACCAACAGGCATAGGATCCAAAATCAAAAATTCAAGATGCTGTCCTAAGGATTTTCCGTTCAATGCCTGTGACATGAAAAGAGCTGAAGTGTCTTGATTGACATATCTAGGAATGTTGTTACGGTAATATTTTGTATTCTCATTAAAGACAAAAATACGATTTTCTGGGGTTTCAATTTCATCATTTTCCACTAAATCTTTTAATTTATTCCAATTGTCCCTTGTAAGATAGATGTCCATGTCATCATCCCAAGGTAAGAATCCCCTATGTCTAATGGCACCTAAAGCGGTACCTGCAGCTATGAAATAATCAATACCATATTTTTTACTGATTACATCAAATTCCTGCAATAAATTAAATATAGTTTCCTGTCTATGGTCCATAAAATTCACCAAATGAGTAAAAGTGTATGCATTAAAAATAATCAATTAAAGAAGTGTCTAAAAACCTTTTAATCTTTATATAAATAATTAAAATATTATTGTTTGTAATACTTATAATTTTTGTGTATATAAAAAATAGAAAATATGGAATTAAAAAAAATCTGGCAATTAGTGATGATTGAATAATGTTCAATAAATCAATGATTTAATTTCCAATATTTTCCAAAGTATTTATATTATAATTATCAAAAATTCATATGAAAAAAGTTATTTGAATTTATTTAAAATTCATAAAAAATATTATTACATCTGAAAAAGGAAGATCATATGAAGACAAACCCTAAAATATCTGTAGTTGTGCCCATTTATAATATTGAAAACTATCTCCCAGAGACATTGAACTCAATATTAAAGCAAAGCATGATAGAGGAGATGGAAGTGTTAATGATAGATGATGGGAGCACTGACAATTCAATAAATATTATAGATGAATATGCTCTTGACTACGATAATTTTTACGCATATCACAAGAGCAATGAAGGGCCATCAATCGCTAGAAATTTAGGTATTGAACTTGCTAAAGGCGAATATGTGATGTTTTTAGATTCCGATGACATCATATTGCCTGATAGATGTGAAAAATTATATGAATTGGCTAAAAAAAATGATTCTGATTTTGTAGGTTCTTTTGGCAAGAGATTGACCAGATATAATTTTTATGGCAGTTTAATCTACAATAACGCTTATAAAAATATAGAAGACAAAAAGGAAAATGTCATTTTCGAGGAAATGCCTGAACTCATATGGGATACATTTTGCACCAACAAACTCTATAAAAAATCATTTTTAGATGAAAACAATATAAGATTCATACCTAAAATGAAATATGAAGACATTCCATTTGCTTTAGAGGCATATAGCCTTGGAAATAATATATCTTTAACAAAAGATACAAGCTATTTATGGAGAATAAGGCAAGACAATAATTCTTCAGTAACACAGCAGCACCAAAGATACGAGAATTTCGAAGACAGAATAAAAATGATTAGATTGTGTTATGATATGGCTCAAAAAAGAAATTTCAATGATAAGGTAAAAAGGGAATTATTCTTTAGATGGATAAATTATGACTTAATCTTATATCTTAAAATCTTTTATCAATTCAGTGAAAAAGACCATTTAAAAATAATTGAAGAAATAATAAAAATATTAGATCTTGTCCCAATGGAATTGATGAAAGGTTTAAATTCTACTAAAAAAATCATGTATAAGATGGTTTTTGAGAAAGACATTGAAAGCTTATGCTATTTTTCAAAAAAATACTACGAATTAATGAAAAATCCTCATTTTTCAAAAAATCTAAAGGATGAGTATAAGGAATATATAGATTTTGAAAAAGATGCTATGGATGAAAAGCTAATAGTCTATAAAGAGGAAGTTTCATTAGATAAAAATAATGTATATATAACTTTTAGTGAAAGAATCAACTATTTGAAAAATGATTACCCTCATGAAACCAAAGCAAGACTTATAGACATTGTTGGCAATGAATACGAACTTGAAATGAATAATAAGTTCAATAAAAAATCAGATAATTTAGCAGAATCCATCAAGCAAATCATTGTTCCAATCGATCTTATTAAGGATAAAGGACATTCAAAAATTAAAGTTGAATATGTTTGTGATAAGTTTAAAAAAGAGAATTTTCTAACAAATCTATACAGAGGAGTTAGAGAAGGTGGAGATTTCGATGTGGAAATAGGAATTGAAGAAGATGGAATATTTTTCATGGACATAAGGGAAACTAATAATTTAAATATAAACATCGATAATATAAAATTAAATGATAACACATTTGAAATAAGTGGAAAAACAGATGGAAAATTAGATGATTTCTATATTGAAAATGTAATCAACCAAGAAAAAATATTCTATAAGACAAGGAATGAAGAGGATGGAAGATTCAGTTTCTCAATTCCTTATGAAGATATTTTAAACCACCCCGTAAGAAAATGGGAAATAAGAACCAAAAATATCTTCAATTCTATTGAACTGAATAGAAAATATTCTTTTCATAACAAATATGACAAAATAGAATTTGAGAATGCGAGGAAGAAAATACTAATATCAGAGGACATCCAAATATTTTTTTAATGCTATGAATGAAAGTGATGATATGATAGCTATAATACTGGCAGCTGGAATGGGTACAAGACTAATGCCTCTTACAAGAGAAATTCCAAAGGCATTGCTAAAGATCAATGAAGTGACATTGCTTGAAAGAATGATAAGAAATTGCATTGATGCAAACATAAGCAAGTTTATCCTAGTAGTTGGATATAATAAGGATAAGGTAATTGATTCATGCCCTGAAATAGCTGAAAAATATGAAATAGAAATTGAAACCATTGCAAATGAAAAATACGATATAACAAACACTTCCGTTTCAACCTATCTTGCAAGCAAATACATTGAGGATAGCAATCTGGAAGAGGACTTTATTCTAATTAATGGAGACAATGTCATAGACCCAGAAATAATTTCAAGGCTCGTAGATTCCAACAATACAGGAATGATAATAGACAACTTCAAGGAACTTGACGAAGAATCATTCAAGCTTATAATAGATGATGAATCCTACAATGAGGACAAAACAATAGCTAACGGCAAAATCAATTCAATCGGCAAGCAATTGAACATTCCATCTTCCACTGGAGAATTCATAGGAGTCTCTAAGGTAATAGCTGAAGATATTCCTGTTTTCAACAGGATTTTAGAGGAATTGATTCAAGAAGACCCTCAAAATTATTATGATTACGCATACAAGGACTTAAGTGAAATCAAAACCATAGACTTTGTCTTGACAAACGGCCTTAAATGGACAGAAATAGATGACCATAATGATTGGGAAAATGCACAAAAGCTTGTAAAAGAATTGGAAGGATAGAAGACTGATACAAATAGAAGGTATAATGATGGTGAACTTTAAAAAAATCATGAAGGATATTGCTAAATACTCAGTAAGAGCTGTTTACATATTGGAATCATATATTATCCCTTCAAATGATAAGGTCATCCTCTTTGAATCAAGCAGTGGCCGAAATTATGCAGGAAGCCCAAGATACATCTATGAAGAGATGATAAATCAAGGCCTTGATGATGAGTACAAATGCGTATGGTCCCTTTCAAATACAGACATTGAAATTCCTGGAAAGGCAATCAAGGTGAAAAGGTCCTTTTTCAAATACTTATTCTATACTCTAAGAAGCGGTGTCTGGGTCCTTGACTCAAGGCATTTGTATTACCTAAGGAAAAACAAGAATACACGATACATCCAGACATGGCATGGAACCCCATTTAAAAAATTGGGATTGGATATGGATGTACTGGACATGAGCGGCAATACTGACCTTGAAAGGTATCGTGAAGACTTCAAAAGGAATACAAGAGAGTGGCAATACCTTCTCTCACAAAATGAATACTCATCAGAAATATTCAGGAAGGCATTTGACTTCAAGGGGGAAATGCTTGAAATAGGCTATCCTAGAAATGACATATTGTTTGAAAAGAACAATGAATCAGACATTGCAGAAATCAAGGAGAAGCTTAATATTCCTAAAGACAGGAAAGTGATCCTTTATGCCCCAACCTGGAGAGACAACCAGTACACAAAGGAAGGGGAATACAAGTTTGCAAGCGCTATGGATTTCGATGCATTCTATGAAAACTTCAAGGATGAGTTTACCTTGATAGTCAAGTTCCACTATTTGGTAAAGGACAAAAGCATTGACTGGAGCAAATACGATGACTTCATTATAGAATGCGATGAGGAATGGGACATTCAGGAACTTTATCTCATTTCAGATATCATGATAACAGACTATTCATCTGTCATGTTCGACTATGCCATATTGAAAAGGCCTATGATCTATTTCACTTATGACATTGATGATTACACTAAAAACGTAAGGTCATTCTATTTTGACATTTTTGAAGAGGCACCAGGACCTAAAGTCGAGACAAATGAAGAATTGATTGGGCTATTGAAGAATTTTGACATCAATAGCTACAATGATGAGTTTGGTGAAAAGTATAGAAAATTCAATGAGAAATACAATCAGTTCGATGATGGAACAGCTTCAAAAAAAGTTGTGGAATTGATTAAAGGCAACTAATCAAAAACAAAATTCAACTCATGGCCGCAATTAGCGCAATGGCCATTTTCTATTCTATTTTTATCGCTGTTGCAGTACCTTTCTCTTGCAATGAGAAGCTCTCCACAATTAGGGCAATAGCTATTGTTGTCAGCAGGCATGTTTCCCAAATAAACGTGTTCAATTCCCATATCTAGAGCTATTTCCTTAGCCCTTAAGAGAAAATCTATTTTTGTTGGACTTTTATCGCTCATCTTATGCATTGGGAAAAACCTTGAAAAGTGAATGGGAACCTCTTTTCCCAATTCATCCAATACGAAACTGCAGATTGACCTTATGTGGTCCTCATCCGTATTCAAGTCATTGATCAGTAGGGTTGTTATTTCCAAATGTGACTTGCTTTGATGAATGGCCTTTAGATTGTCAAGAACAATATCCAATTTTCCTCCGCAGATTTCCCTATATAGCTTGTCATCAAAGAACTTCAAGTCAATGTTGAATGCATCAATGAAATTCAATGTTTCAGTCAAGGATTCCTCACTCATATAGCCATTTGAAACATATACATTTTTAAGATTTTCCTTATGTGAAATCAAAGAGGTTTCACGGGCGAAGTCAAAGTATAGCGTAGGTTCATTATAGGTCCAAGAAATCGATAGGCAATTGTCATTGATGGCATTTTTAACGATGGTTTCTGGCAGTATTTTAGTTGAGTTATATTCATCATAAGAATTCATAGATAGCATATAGTTCTGACAGTTCAAACATGAGAAATTACACCCAAAACCGCCTATTGAGTATGTTGATGAACCAGGCAAAAAGTGATAAAGAGGCTTCTTTTCAATGGGATCAATGTGGTATGAAGCGATTCTCTGATAGTTGATTGAAAACAATTTTCCATCGATGTTTTTTTGTGTATTGCAGAAGCCTAAATCACCATCAGCTATTCTGCACATCCTTCCGCATAGATTGCATTGGACAGATTTTTTATCTGATGAATCATCTTCGTATAGTTTAGTGTAAAAGCTGGATTCCTTCATCTTAAAAACACCTGATAAAAATGAGTTCTTTGTTGCTTATTTGAGATGTTGATAACCTCTTGAGCTTATTTTTTCAATTTGACCATTTGAGAGTACTATTTCAACTGTATCATCATCAGTGATTTCACCTATAACATGATAATTCATTTCTGTTGACAATTGATCTTTCAGTTCTTCATTTATTGTGAATAGGAGTTCAAAATCCTCACCTACATGTAGGAACAGGTCAAGGTAATTTAAATCCAATATATTGGCTATTTCCTTGAATTCATCCTCTACTGGAAGCTTTTCCTCATAGATTCTTATTCCTTTAGTATAGGAATTTGATGAATTGCTATCATTAAGATTGGAATACTTCCTGTCTGAATTCAATATTTCATAAAATTCGCTTGCAAGGCCATCTGTAATGTCTGTTGCAGAAATTCTGTTATTTGCTGTGTTATGTTCTCTTAAAATATGGCCTTCATCATATTTCGCTTCTGGCTTTAATGCCTTTAGCAGAGCCAAATCAATGATTGTTGAATCTATTTCCTTTATTTTTTCTATCTTTTCATGATATAGATTCTGATCTTTTTCCTTGAGAGCCAATAATTCAAATCCAAGTGCAGCGTATCCCAATTCATCGCTTATGCAAACAAGGTCGCCCCTTTCAAAACCGTATTTCATCAATGCCTTATTTTTGTCAACTTGGCCAATGGCTGTTCCTGAAATAATTATCTCATTTGCCTCGTTGGTGTCGCCACCTATAAGAGGAATATTGTAATTGTCACAGGCCCTTATGACTCCACATATCAAATCATCAAAGTCATCCAATAGCATGTCTTTTGGAATTGCTATGTTCAATAGAAATCCAATGTTTTCTGCACCCATGCTGGCAAGGTCGCTTACATTTACCACTACTGATTTGTATCCCATTTGAAAATAAGTCATGCCTTTTGGGAAGTGGCTTGATTGAATCAGCATATCTGTAGAAGTAACCAAATAGCTATTGTCATCCATATCAACGCTTGTCAGTGCAGAATCGTCTCCAATTGATGTGGCAAAATTGGAAAGGTCAGTGTTGTTGTCAAATCCACAAGAAGAACATGTTCTGGATTTTTCTATTATTCTTTCAATAAGGCCTTTCTCACCAATTTCTGAGACTTTTATTTGGCTTGATTTCATATGAAAGTATTTGATTTTTTTAATATAAAAAATGTTTTAAAAAAAGTATTAAATTAAATTAGAATATAAGGCTCTTGAATTGTTTTTTCATGCAAATGCACAAATCGTCTCCTTCAAAGATACCGAAATTATCAATGATTTCATAATCCAGTTTCTTATATAGATTAATTGCTGCCTCATTTTCACGGCCTGTTTCGATTATGGAGTATTTGAAGTTCTCCTCCATAGCCAATTTTTCAAGCTGCTTTACAAGCTTGTATGCGATACCCTTTCTTCTGTATCTTTTTTTAACATATACCCTTTTTATTTCAATGGTATCCTTATCAAACAATTTGAAGCTTGCACAGGCAATTGGATTTCCCCAATTCAATGCAAGAATTACTATATGGGGATCTTTCAAATCATTATAGCCCTCATATTTTTTAACTACATCCCCATATTTCATAAAGTATTCATTGTCCAACTGCCTTGTTAGCTCAATGAACCTTTCATCCTTTTCATTTGTAATGACTGATTCCATATTAATCACTCACATATCATTTCTTTAGTTCTGTAGTGTTTCCTACCTTTGCAAGCTCATGCTCCCAAACTCCTGGGTTTTCACTTACAAAGCTTTCAAATAGCTCCTTGCATCTTGAATCGTTTAGAACGATGATTTCAACATCATTGTCCTTCAAGAGATCTTCGGCTCCCATCAAGGTTGTATTGTCACCTATAACAACCTTTGGAATATTGTATAGGAGCACTGCTCCAGAACACATTGGACAAGGTGAAAGGGTTGTGTAAAGGGTGCATTTTCTATAGTCATCATAATTGAGGCCCTTTGCATTTTCAATTGCATCCATTTCACCATGAAGAATTACTGAATCGTTCTGTATAAGTCTGTTATGGCCTCTGGATATTACTTCATCATCCTTTACAAGGACTGCGCCAATAGGTATTCCACCTTCAGACAATGATATTTCAGCCTCCTTGATTGCTTCATCCATAAACTTCTTATGCATAAAATACCCCATGATTAGTTTTATGATATTTCAATATTATATTTAAAAAAAGACTATTAATAATTTTTACTAAAAGAGGATAGAAATTTAAAAAAAGATAAAAAGACCGGGAGTATTGAAAAAATACTGCATGTTAAAAAAAAAAGAAATAAGGAAATTAGAATATGATTATTCTAATGCCTTTTTAACCATATCCTCAAGGATTTCGATTAAGATGTCATCATCACAGATTGGGTCTGGGTATAATATTTCCCCATCAAATTCCATTTTGACATCATCATGGCCATGATGATGGTGATGATGTCCATGAGAATGACTATGGCCGTGATCATGGTCGTGGTCGTGACTGTGATCATGGTCATGAGAGTGAGAATGCCCATGGCCATGATGATGGTGATGGTGATGGCCAGTTCCATCATCTTCAATGAATCCTAAAATTGTTGGAATGTCCCTTGTAGTGTGTGCTCCAGGAGCAATGAATACAGGTACAACAACCAATCTGTCCACTTCGTTTTCGCTTGTAAGCTTGTTGATTGAAGTTGGAATGTTAGGGTCTACAAGTTCCATGAATCCAAAGTCACATGGATAATCGGTTTGAGCTTCAAATTGTCCAAATAAGTCTGTAATGAACTCTTTACTGTAATTCAATCTGCTTCCGTGTACCACCAACAACACTCCGGTTTTTGCATCTGCGTCAAGCTCTGACTCTTCAAGTGCAGTGGAAATCTTATTGTTTATGATATCCAAAAGTTTTGGATTAGGGCCTATAGGACCTAATAAGTCTAATTCTCCATCAAAGTCAACTTCTTCAAGACCGACAAGATAATGACCTTCAGGATAGTTTCCATCAGGCTGTCTTGGATCTGTTTCCTTAGGTTCAAGACCAAGGATTATTGGAATGTCAATGTTAGTGT
>JAEEGK010027684.1_pt1 | contig 11428 bp, 4 predicted proteins | sample 8958771 | NCBI WGS metagenome assembly JAEEGK01 (sample SAMN16246547, study PRJNA631951) | gut metagenome | biome: gut microbiome; feature: rumen; material: SC-attached | host: Bos | place: Iran: Karaj | collected 2018-10 | reverse complement strand
TAATATAAAAAAAACAAATCTTGATATTAAACAATAAAAATATTGAAATTAAATGATTATATTTAAAAATAAGAAATAATACAATAAAATAAAAAAAAATAAATAAAAAACCTTATATAAAAAAATCAATATATATTAAATTATTAAAAAAAAATGGTAGACGAAGTTTCCAAAGCTCAAAATTTAGATAAAACAGAATCAGAAACAGTATTTCACAAAATAATAAAAGGAACAATTCCTTCAACAAAAGTATACGAAGACACAGACGTATATGCATTTCGTGATATTCACCCAGTTGCACCAACTCACATAATAATAATACCAAAAGTAATGAATGGTTTAAATATGTTATCCTCAGCAAAAAAAGAACATATTGATATTTTAGGTAAATTACTTTATGCTGCTTCTTTAATTGGTAAACAAGAAAAATTAAATAATGGTTATAGAATTGTTATTAATTGTGATAGACATGGTTGTCAAAGTGTTAATTATTTACATTTACATTTAATTGGAGGAAAACAATTAGGTTGGCCTCCTTGTTAAAAATTTAATTAAGTTTTTTTATATTTATTTTTAAGATTGGTTTTTTTAATTTTAATTGAAAAAAATTTATTTTTCTTAATAAAAAGGTAATTTTATTATTTTTTTTTATTTAATGATTTATATATTTTAATTATTTAAAACATTCAATTTTATATTAATTTAATTAGATTATTTTTTTTTTTGTTTAAAAATTTATGATTGTAAATTATCTTCTTCTTCTTTTAATTTATCTACCATTTTTATTTTAAGTTCTCCAGGTAATAAGTTTAATAATTCTAAAGAATTAAATAATTTTTCTTTTAATTCTCTTTCACAATTTTTCCAAAAGAAAAGATAATAAATAACTAATAAATTTAAAAGACTAACAAATGAATAAATATGAAATAATTTTTGATTATCATGAAAATTAAAATAACCTCCATAAATTTCAGAATGAATTTCAGTAAACCAAGGTCTAATAATATTTCTTAAAAAATTATTAATTTGTCCAAATCTTGGATAATATAAATAATTATCAGATTTATTTAAAAGATAATTTTGCCAAATATATCTAAACATATCTAAATATCTAAAAGTAACTGATTTAAAACCAAAAATTTTAATAGAAGTTAAATCTTTTATATTTTCTTCTCCACCTTGAACAATAAAATTAATATCTCCATTTAACATATTATAAAAATAATTTCCATAATTATTTTTTAAAGAACCTAAATTATCATAAACTGAAAGAATCATTTCACTAAATCCTTCTGATAAAATTTCTACTTTTTCTTGTACTACATTTTCAGTGTCTGTTCTATTTAAAATATAAATTGTTTCATTATAAAAAAAAGATTTAAAAAAATTACAAGTTGTTATTAAATCTAATTGACAATATTCAGTTGCATTTAAAACTTTTGAATAATTTGAATAAGTATTTAATGATGATTTAACTTGGAAAAATTTATATATTAAAAATAATTGTACTATTATAAAACCAATTATAAGATTTAAATATAATTTAAAAAAATCTTTTTTACTTCCTCCCACTTTTTGATAATGACTTTTATTTTTTAATTTTTGTATTACAATATCATTATCCATTATTTTTAAACTTGCTTCACTTTTTGTTTCTTGTTCAACATCATCATTTCCTACTATTTTATTTAATAAATTATTTAAAAAAACATCACTATCAGTTTTTAGTGATTCAAAAATTTTTTTTTTAATAGTAAAAAATAATTCTAATGGTTTTTCTTTTTCAACAATAACAACTTTTAAAAACTTTTCTAAAAGAAAACAATTAATAACAGTTAAAACAAAAGACAAAACAAAAGTGACATAAAAACGAGTTGGAATTTTTTTATAAGAATAAACTTGATTAAATATCATTTCAGTAATTTTTCCCCAATAAATAAGATAATCATTTAATAAATTCATCATTAAATCATAAGTATTTTTATTAGTCATATTAATTTGATTAATATTATCTCTAATAATACTAACAAAAAAAAGATCAGTAGATAATCTTTCCATAGCAGAATTTAAACTTAAATTTTCAAGATGAGTTTCTCCATTACTAATAGTAATTATATATAAAGAAATAGAATTAATATAATCACTTAAATTATTAATATACTTTATTTTAGAAGTCCCAGTAATATAACTATAACTAGTAGAAATTTTTCCTTGATAAACTGATAATTCTTTCATTAAATCATGAATATATTCTAAAGTAGTATCAAATGAAGTATTTTGATGAGGATAATTTTCTTCTTTTAATAAAACTGCTTCTGTTATAAAAAATTTACAATATGAGATTCCATCTATTACAGTATAACTATTTTCTCCAAATTTTAATGAATCCACTATTTTATTTATATAATTTACTGTTTGTACAAAATCATATGATAAAAATACTATTGTTGATATAAACATATAAATTGATAATATTTGAATTCTTTTTATACTTTTATTACCAACATATTGATTTAAATATGTATTTGGATCTACTGAATTTTCATCTTCTTTTACTTTTTCTTTTTTAATTTCTGGTGTTAATGAATAATTTTTATCATTATTACTTTCATCTTCAGATTGTACTATATTATTATTATCATTATTTTCACTATTTAAAACACTTGATTTTTTATTAAATTTTTTTTTTGATTTTTTTAATCTTTTTTGTACTCTATTTTTAAATTCCATTAAAGATACTTTTATTATTGGTTCTGCACTCATTCCAGTTGGATATTTTTCTTTATTTGGTCTATGTTTTTCTAAAGAAATATTTTTACCATAAAATGATAATGAAAAAATAAATTCTTCTATTTCACTATTATTTCTAGTTTGTATTTTATTAATACCTTCTTTTGTTAATTCTTTTAATGGTTGTTGTTCTTCTTCTGAACTTGAATCATCTTTTCTTTTTGTTTTTTTAGCTTTTTTATTTATTTTATTATTACCATCATCAGTTATTCCTGTTCCAGGAGTCATTATAAAAGATTGATTAATTGGATTTAATTTCCCTTCAAAATTATTTATTGTTTTTAATTCATCATTAATTGTTCCTTCTTTTTCAAAAACTAATTTTGTTCTTATATAATGTAAATTATATAAATCATACATAACATTATATTCATCTTTCATTTTTAATTCTTGAATTTGAATATAATCTTTATCATTTTTTTCTATTTTAACTTCAATAAATCTAAATAAATATGCTAGAACCATATCTTCACTATATCTTATTTTATTTATTATTAAATTAAATTTTTTTCTATTTGATTCATTTATTGTTTTTTCAATATCAATATCACCAATATTTTTCATATTATCATCTTTAGGATAAATTAAATCTGGAAATATCCAATAAACAAGTTTAGCTTCATCTTCATAATCGTCAACTCTTTCATTAAAATTAATAGCATTAAAATTTTCATTTCTAATTAAAATATTTAAATCAACAATATGTTTTTTAATTAAATCTTGAGTTAATCCTAAATGTAAAGCTGAAGAAGAAATACTATCAATAGTAAAATCATTTTTTGCTAATATATAAAAAGGATAATTTGATTTTAAATCTCTTGGTTCAAATTTAACTTTTATTAAAAATGAATTGCCAAAATCATCTTCTGAATATAAAGTATGTCTAATTAAACAAATTCTAATAAATCCATTTTTTTCTTTTGGTGCAATAATTTTATTTTGTTTCTTATCTAAATTAACTATTCCATCTCTTGCTAAAACATTTTGAACTATTTTTAATCTTTTAACTAACATTTTAGCATGTGCGTTATCTTCATGAAAAAGTCCTGGCATAATCATTTCTACTTTTTTTCCTATTATATTAAATTTTTGATATCCAATAAAATGAACAAAACTATTTGAACATTGAATCATATTACATTCTCCTTTATTATTTGTTCTTGCAAAACATATTATATCAGGATTTTCTAAAATTGAATCTAAATTCTCAATATTTATTTTTTGATTATCATATTTTTTATTATTTGAATGACTTTGTTCTTCTATTTTTTTTAATACTTCCTCAGATGCATTTTTATTTCTTAATATTTTCTTTAAAAAAAATGCATATAATTGTGCAATTGATTGATTTGTTGATTCAATTTTAGAATTTTTTAAATCTTTCTCCCATAATATTTGTATATCTTTTAATAATGAATTTAATTTTTTTCCTAAAATAAATATTTTACTTAAATTCATTGATAAATTTGTTCCTAAATTTCCCCAAAAATCATTAAACAATTTTGTAGTTTCTTCAATTAAATTTTTTAATCTTTTAAATTTCATATTTATTTCACCATCTAAAATTTCAGTTTCTTCATCATGATTAATAGAATTTGAAATATACATTGTATTCATTGTTTCTTTTATAGTATAAAAAATATATTCTTCAGTAATTGATTTATCACTTTCTTCAATTTGACCAATTAACATTTTTGCATTATTCATATTAAATTTAAGAGATAAATTAAATTTTACATATTCAATTTTTATTCTATGAGAAGTTGGATAATATCTTAATCCAGTAGAAAAATAATTATTAATATAGTTTAATAAACACATTCTTTGAATATTTTCATTATTTGAAGATAAATAATTTTTAAGAGGACAATCTTCATCAATACAACTTTCTTCATGTAATGATATATAACCTTTAAGTAATACATCACTCATTCCATTTATTGAATTTGATTTTTGTGAATTTATTTTATCTCTTGCTAATTTTAAAAAAAAAAATAATTTTTGTAAATATTCATTTGCATCTTTTGATGATGGTGAATATCCAATATATTTATTTGAATCGAAAAAATTTTTTAAAATTATACTTAATAAAATTACTAATGGATAACCAAAAACTAAAAAATAAATAAATTTATCTGATTTACTAATATATGATAAAAATACCATTAAATAAGACCAAGTAATTGAACAATTTCTTATACAAATTAATAATTCTAATTGAGATGAATTATATGTTATTTCTTCAAAATTTTCTTTTATTAATTTAAAATATCCTATTAATGCTCCACATATTATCATCCAATCATTTGCATTGAATATAAAAAGAAAAATTATTAATATTTTAATAAATATATAAATAATATCTGAAGAATTACTAATTTTTACTATTTCTTTTTCTTTGTCAATAGCAGAAAAATTGAATAATTCATTTACAATTAATAAAACAATAAAAAAAATAGATATTAAAATTACACAAGATAAATATAATATATGTAAAGATTTAAAACATTCAATTCCATCATCAGTAATTTCAACTTTTTTATTTTGACATTTAATCATTGATAATAAAGTTTCTAAAATAGGAACTAAAAGAACTCCATTCATTGTATTAAAACAATAACTTCCTAAAATAACATTAAATCTAAAAACAGTAAATTTCATATTATTAATTTGAATACTTACTGCAATTGATAAAATAAAAGCAAATAAAAGAACTGTTAATGCAATCCATGCAGTTAAAAAAACATTAAATTTTACTAAACGAAATAATTGAGAAATCCTTGTTGCTGTTATTATTTTTTGTATAAATTCTCCTGTTTTTTCATTTTTAATTCTCCATAAAGAATATAATGGTTCTGAAAAAACATATGAAATTTGTTGAATTGTTTCAATTATAATAAAAATACTTGTTACTACTTCATTAATATCATTTTTTTTATTTATTTGATAATAAAAGTTAAATAATCTATTTTTTAATGGAATTCTTTCATTTTTTGTTAAATCATCTTCTTCAGTCATTATTTTAAAATCATCATCCATATTTAATTATCAAAAATATTTTTAATTTTACTTAAACAACTTGTTTAATTAAAAGAATTTATATATTTAAAATCTATAATATATTATTTATTTTAAATTAATGAAAAAAAATTATATTATATGGGATGTGGAAGTTCTAAATCATTTAATGAATATAATTCTTTGCAACAAAAGAAAATAGAATTAGAAATAAATAATGATAATGAAGAATTAAATCATATTCAAAAAGTAATTTCTTTAATTACAAGTATAAGAAATAAAATAATTTATAAATATCATCAATTAATTTATAAAAGTGGTGCTTGTATTTTTATTCATCCTTCAATTTCACATTGTGTAAAATGTATTTTTTATAAAATTTCTGCTGATTTTAAAGGATTTGAAAAAGCAAAAATTGTTTATAATGAAGATCCTCCTTATATTAAAACTAATTTAGGTGTTTATCCAAAATATTCTAAAATGATTTTATCAGAATTATTTGAATTTATAACTGATTTAAATAGTTATAATACACTTTTTAAAAAAATTGATAAAGATTCTGCAGAATTATTATATATTATTTTTGAGAAAAAAGGAAATCTTTCAAAAAAAAACATTGCACACATAAATGAAGCAATGTTTTTTTTTAAACAAATTACAGTGTTAAGAGAAAATATATTAAAAGATTATAAAAAAGAAATTTATTCATATATTCAACAACCAGATTATTATATTCAAAATATAAATTATATTGGATTAGAAGCAGTTCAAAATAATATTACAGATATTTATGAAATTATTATGTTGAAAAAAGGACAAATTTCAGAATTTGATGAACCAAATCAAAAAATGAATGAAATATATCTTTCAATTGAAGAAGCTAAAAAGAAATGGGAAAAAATAATTGATAAAGAATATGATGAAGATATAAAATTTCCTAGTTAAATATTTTATATGGAATATCATATATTATTCAATTTATTTTTATAAATTTATATTTTGGAATTAATTATAATAAAAAATGGTATAAATAAATTAAATAAATAATAAAAAAAGAATTTTAATTTTAAAAATAATAATAAGATACATATTTAATATTAATAAAAATCAATATTTTAAATTTTATACAATTAATTAATAATAAGGGTTTATACTTTTCAAAAAAAAAATATGATACAAAAAACCCCGAAAAAGAAATAATAAAAAATAAAAGAAAAAAAAATAAAAAAATAAATAAAAAAAAAACTTATTCAAGATCAGGTTTAACTTCAGTTAACTTACTTTTAATATTTTGACTAATACCAACATTTTTATCAATATTAGTCATCATAATTTTAAATTCATTAAAATCAACTTCACCATCTTTATTCAAATCAATTTCAGAAATAACTTTTTTCCATGATTCCTCATTTCCACCAAACACAGAAATAATCTCATCAATTGATAATCTTCCAGAATTATCTTTATCAAACATTTTAAAAGCTTTTTCCAATCTTTCATCAGTAACAATTTTTTTACTATTAATCATAGCACTTAAAAACTCATCATAAGAAATTTGACCAGAACCATCTAAATCTAAATTAGCAAAAATAGTTTCTCCAATAATTTTACCATCATTCTCACCATATAATTGTATTAATTTATCAGTAAAAACTTTTTGTGATAATTGTCCTTTTCCAGTTGAATCTAATGACTTAAAAATTTCCTTTAATTCACTTTCTTCTTTTTGAATATCAAATTGACTAGAAATAAATTGTAAAACTGCTTTTTTAAATCTATTTTCTTGTACAAATTGTGCCATGTGACTAATTGCATGTATTTGAATTCTTTTAAAGTTATTTGATGAATTATTTTTTTCATTATTTTCTAACATTTTAAACCATTTATGTTCAAGACACATATCAGCAGAAAATCTTTTTAATGGATTTTTATTTAACATATTTTTAATAAGAGAAATAGCTTCTGTTGTTATATCTTCCCATTCTTCACCTGCAAAACTAGGACTTTGAGTTTGAATATTATGATAAATATCAATATTAGTATTACCATTAAAAGGTGGGTAACCACATAATAAAATATATAATATTACACCACATGACCAAACATCACATTTTTCATCATAATTTTCTTTTAAGACTTCAGGTGCAATATAATATGAAGTTCCTATAAATTTATTTATTTTTTTCCCAGGGATAAAATTTCTTGCTGCACCAAAATCAATTAATTTTATTTCATAATTTCCATCATGAGGTTCTGATGTTAACATAATATTTTCTGGTTTTAAATCACGATGTACAATATGATTTGTATGCAAATAATTAACAGCACTTAATAATTGTTTCATTACTTTTGCTGCTGATAATTCAGAAAATGAACCTGAAGATGTTATTGCTTCAAATAATTCACCTCCTTGTAAAAATTCCATCATAATATAATATTTTCTACTATCTTCATATATTTCAAAAATATTTGTTATATTTGGATGTGATATTTTTCTTAATATTTCTAATTCTATTTTTGAACTATCTGATTTTTTATTTGTTATTTTCATTGCTCTTATTTCATTTAATTTCCTATGACGAACTTTCTTTACTTGACCATAACTTCCTTGTCCTAAATCTGATATTATTATATAATTTTTTGATATTGGTTCTGTTAATATTTTTACTAAATGTTCTTTTGATATATTTACTAAATCTTTTGTTAAATATGATCCTCCTATTAAGGTATCCATTACTAATTGATTTGAATTTTTTCTTACATTTATTGGATCAACTGTCATTTTTAATCTATTCTCAAATGATTCTTTTTTTTCCCATAAATCTGTCTCTTTAAATGTTTTTTTACGCTCTTTTAAACGAGATTGTTTTAAGTTTCTTTCATCAAATATTTCATCTTTTGAATTAAATTTTAAAATTTTCTGAGTTTTTGATTTTGATTTGTTTTTACGAATGTTTATTTTTTCTTTTTTTAATTCTAAAATATTAGATTTTTCTTCATTTTTTGATAAACGCTTTTTTGAATTGATATTTTCAGAATTTTGGTTATTTGATTCTTTTTTATTTATTTGTAATGATTCTATTTTTTTGATTGCTGGGGAATTACTTTTTTCTTCATTTTGAAAATTTAAATCTCTTGAACCAATAACAGGAGTATTTTCTCCTTTTTTATCATTACTATTATCATCATTTTTAAAATTATTTGTTCCTACATTAGAAATTTTATTAGAATTTAATTTTTTTATAGAATTTGTATTCTGAATTATATTAGAATTTATTTTTTTAATACTATTTGAATTATTTATATCATTTGATACTTCATTATTTCTATTTGAATTTTCTTTATTAAGATCTCTTTGAATTCCTTTTTTATTTAATAACTTATTTATATACTTATCAATTTCTTCTTCTTTATTTTCTCCAATGAAAAAATTTTTATAAGAATTATCAATACAATTATCTAAATTTTCAGTATTTAATTTCATTCCATCAAAATCTTCTTTAAGAGTTTGTTCAGATTCTTCATCTTCAGATGACTTAAATTCTTTTTCTTCACTATTTTTATTACTTAATTTTCTATTAATATCATTATTATTATTATTATTTTTTTTATTATGATTCAATTCACCAATTTCAGAAGATGATTCGCTTTCTTCACTAATTTCAACATTAGGATTATTTTCATTAGTTTTAGTATAATTATCTTTATCTTCATGAACTTCATTAACACTACTTAATTGTTTTTTATAATCATTATTTTTAATTTTATCTTTATTTTCTCCACTAGGACTCTCATTTTCAATTTTAGAAGAATTACCCATATTATTTCCTTTACTTTTCTTATTATAAATTTGCCAAATTGAATTTGAAGGATCATGAAAACACCAATCAAATTTTAACATTTCTTTAGTTAATCCATACATAGAATTACAAGTACCTAATAATTTAATAAATAAACCTCTTAAATAATCATAATCAGGTCTATCTTCAAATCTTAAACTTTTACAATAATTTAAATAATAAACAATTTCATCAGGTAAACCAAAACATAAAATTTCAGTTGGAATTTGTAATTTTTTTTCCATAATTCTTTGATATTTATCACCACCAGCTTTTAAACCTTGCCAAGGTAAACTACCTTTTAAAAAAAAGATTAATAAATAACCAATACTTTCTAAATCATCTCTTCTACTTTGTTCAATACCTAAATGTGTATTAATAGAAACATATCTTGCAGTACCAGTTAAAGGTCTTCCTTCTCTATAAGGTATATGTTGATGATTCTTCATATTTTTATATCTTTTAGACAATCCAAAATCTAATAAAAAAACAATATTAGATTTTGATTTAGTACCAATAAGAAAATTTTCAGGTTTAATATCTCTATGAATATAATTATGTTTATGTAAATATTCAATTCTATTCATCATTTGTAATGCAAGTAAGCAAACAGTACTAATAGTAAATTTATGATAACCACAATAATTAAATAATTCAATTAAATTTGGTCCTAAAAATTCAATAATTAAATAAAAACAATCAACTAATTCTCCCATACCATAAAAATGAGGAACACCTTGTACTTCGTCTTGTGCTAATGCTTTTGCGCCACTTATATCTTGTGAATTGATATTTAAGAGACTTTGATATATTTTTGCTTCTGTTTTTAATTGAGGTTGCTTTTGTGCTCTTTTTAATTCTTTTTTTATTGATACTTCTATATTATCTCTCATATCATATGATAAATATATTTGACCAAATGCACCTTTACCTATCATTGTTAATGTTACAAAATTCTCTGCTATTAAGTCTTTTAATAATATTTGGTTTTTTTTGTTTTTTTGATCTTTTGAATTTGTTTCATGATCTGATGATGAGGATTTAGAATTTTTATTTTTAGCTTTTTTTTTATTTCTTTTTGGCTCTTCTGATATTTGAGATAGTTGGTTTTGAGGGGGTTTTTTTTCTGACATTATATTTTTTTTCTTTTTTTGTATTTACAATTTAATTGATAATTATAATTTTTATTACTTATTACTTGGAATTAATATATTATTTAATCTAATAATTTAAATTTTATATATGGAAGTGATAAAAGTAATCCTTTATTGATTTTTTATTTATTTATTAAATGATTACTTGAAAGTTTTGTAGTTTTTCTTTTTTTATATTAATATTTCATTTTTAATATTAAAATTATAATTTTCTTTAAATAAAATTTTTTTATCATCAAAAATTGAAATTATGAATAAAAATAAGGGAAATTATTAAAGATAATTGAATGTAAGCCGTTTAAAATAATTTTTAAAATATTTAGAAATAAAATAAAATTATTGTTTTTATTATTAGTTTTGTATTTAGATTAAATAAGAAAAAGAAATTTATAATATAAAAATATTAATTTTAAAACAACATAAATACTCATTTGAATGGAAATTATAATTTATATTCTTTATTAAAGGAAAATAACCTATTATTTATATGTAATATCAATTAAATACAATAATAATTTCATTTACTATAAAAGAACAAAATATATATTAAATAATTATATAATTTTCAATTTAAATCTCTGGAAAAATAATGAATAATAATTAAAATAATAAAAAATATTTAACAAG